>Ga0163149_10000374_pt1 | contig 59315 bp, 40 predicted proteins | sample OliLakLV19MP5G1_FD_148604 | JGI IMG/M metagenome (GOLD analysis project Ga0163149, IMG submission 148604) | Freshwater microbial mat bacterial communities from Lake Vanda, McMurdo Dry Valleys, Antarctica - Oligotrophic Lake LV.19.MP5.G1 | ecosystem: Environmental > Aquatic > Freshwater > Lake >...
TCCCGCTTCTGCAAAAGGAACCAATTTTAATTCAACAGGCTTATTATTGTAATAGCCGGTGATAGAATATACCTGATTTCCAAACCATGATTTTGGTAATTCCGTTACCGGCAAAGAACGAATAAAAGGCTTTTCTATATTCACTTTATCTATATCATCAATCCCTGGGTTTAATGCTTTATCAAATGCCAGTATCTGTGCCCCGTTTTTTATGGCCATATATCCCGGATAACTTTTTCCGCCATTCAAAGATTGAACATTCAAATCGAAAGAAATATGAATAGTAGTGCTTAGCGGCCAGTTTCTTTTAATCATAAGATAAGCGCCGGGTATTCCTTTATACATTGTGTTTCCAATTTTTGCAATAAAATTCTTACACCAAACAGGCACACGTAAAGCAAGATTGAAGTTTTTCAGTTTTTGATTCTTAATGATAATATCTGAAGTTCCTTTTTCGGGAAATTGAGATTTGATTAAAACTTCAATCGGAATCATTGTTCCGTCAGACCCAGTAACGTTATCATTAAAATAACCTGATGTATATAAATTAATAATAAATCCGTTCTGAGCATTTTTTGTATAGGCAAGTTCAGCGATTGCTGCTATACCCCTGGGAATACTGGCCAGGCAACAGTGTCCGTCAATGGTACACCGGTAAGGCTTTGCTCCCTGTAAGGCTGTATAATAAGATACGCAACCAGTTATTGGATTTTCAGCGGCCAGAAGATGATTATAAATCGTTTTTTCTATCTCATCAACGTATTTAGCTTCCCCTGTAAGGAAGTACATTGCCTGATTAAATTGTAGCCACGTGGTTGAAACACAACCTTCGCCCATATGAACACTATTATCAGCCGGTAAAACAAAATCATCCTGAAAGTGTTCAGCTTGAGAACTGGTACCTGTAATATAAAGCCTGTTGTCAGAAATATCTTTCCAGGCTTTTTCCATGGCGGAAATTAATTTTGTTTCGCCTGTTAGCTGGTATAGTTTTACAATTCCGGTGAAGTTCGACATCATTTCATAGGCTTTGGCATTGGCTGTTTTATTTACCTTGCCAATGCTATTTAAGGTTGAAATAATTTTAGGCCCTTTAGGATGTTCATAAGCTTCAATGATATAATTACAGAAGTCGAGATATTTTTTATCATTGGTATAGCGATACAATTCCACCATTGGTTCAAGAACGCTGCACGAGGCCATGCCCACATGGTTTCCTGTTTCTTCTATATTAATCTGGCCAGGTTTAGTGCCAAATGTTCTGCACAGCAAATCGCCAATTCTTTTTGATGTTTCAATTGCAGGCTGGTAGCCGGTTACAGCATAATAACTCAATAATCCCAATAAATCATACTTATGGGCCCACACATCCCATTCAGTCCAGTAAGTGTCAGGTAAATAAGTACCCAGGTAGCCATCCTCATTCTGACAGGATATTAAAATATCAACAATCCTGTCCATCTGGATTTTTAATTGTTCATTCTTGGAATAATTCCATGCTCGGGCAGCAGCATGAAGATATTTCCCGGCATATTCGCCTACCCAGGTTTGATTACCAGGACGATTGTAAAAACATTCTAATATCCCGGTTTCATCAATGTTCAAAAGGCGTTCGGTAATATTTGCATTAATCCTCTTTCCCAGGTAACCATTCAAATGAAGTTTATTCAAATCGAAAGAAACCGATTTGGATGGAATTAAATTCGGGACAATGGGTCTTATTATTACTGGATAAGAACGATCTTCTTTTTTATATGTCAAAAGGCATCCGGAGCTAACCGTGTCTGTCATATATTTCGAAGAAAGAAAAAAACTGGCTTTATAAAAGGCATCATTTTCTAATTTTACTGAAAAGGTGAAGGTAGAATCGGCTTTTCCACCTACAACAATACTGGTGGTTCGGTCAGCTATCACTTTATTTGTTTTGGCATTAAATACCTTTACACGAAATTCAGCCGGAAGGGCATTAAATACTTTACCTCCTCTAATGATAATAGTTTTTGATATGGTTGAATCGAACAAAGGAAAATGTTTGACCAGTTTGTCATTGTTGATAATGGTGACAAAGTTTGATAATTTAAGCAGGCATTTCCCAAAAGTATAAGGCCCTGCGTATAAACCGCCCCGTCCGGCAATATCGTTTACTCTTACTGCTATAACATTTTCTTTATCCCAATGAATCAAATCTTCCGGAATTAAGTATTCCCGGTCTTTATACAAGCCGTTTGTCTCACCAATTCTTACGCCATTAAAATAAGTAACATCCCAATCGTTAATTTTTCCCAATGACAATAGGAACCCGTTAGAATAATTGTTGCACTTCTTGATTGCAGATGGGATTACAACTCTTAACCGGTAATAAACAATTCCGTCATAATCCGGATAAACCTGGGTTTCCCAGTTTTCACCAACCCGGATATCTTTCCAGCTATTATCATCTAATTCGGGTTTTGCATATCCGAAATCATCTCCTGTTTTCATTTTCCACCCGGTTGAAAGATCAATGCTTTCAAGGATGGTTTGGCAATAACCGGCGGGAATAAATCCTATTAGTAAAAATATAAGTAAGATTTTTCTTTTCATTTTTATATGACTTTTGAATTTAATCAGTGAAATATATTTTAAGGCTGAATATTATAGTTTCTTTCTTGGCCAGTCTTGTAATTTTTTTGGCACTTCACTTTGTAATTTACTTAGAGTTTATTTTAAAATAGAACAACTTACTTTAATACTATAAAAACTTAACGATTATTATCAGGAAAATGTTTTACCGTGCAGCAATAATCAAACTCAATCCGGCTAAATAAAGGAGCAGCATGATGTTTAATACAGCAGATGTTCCTTTGGGTGCATTGCGAAATTCTTTCCAGATAAAAATGCCCCAGATAGCGGCAACTACTGTAGCGCCTTGTCCCAAACCATACGAAATAGCAGGCCCTGCTTTGCCCGATGCGATGATGCTGAAACTCATGCCCACGCACCAGATGGCGCCACCCAAAACTCCTGTGACATGATTTTTTAAACCGCCTTTAAAATAATCTTTGTAAGCAACAGGAGTGCCAACAAATGGCTTGCGCATGAGCAGTGTGTTGAATAAAAAATTGCTGAGCAAAATACCAACAGAAAAAAATACTACGGCTGTATAAGGGCTCAACTTGCCTGCTTCCGGAACATTGAAATTGGGGAACATAGCAGCGGCAACATACTTATAAAAAAAACCCATCAGCACACCGGCAATTATGGAAAGCAACAAACCTTTTGAAGAAGTATTCTTGTTGCCCGACTGCATTTTTCTATAAGCACTTGCATTGAGTAAAATAGCAACTGCAATCAGTGCCACACCACCAAACAACAACAACTGATTGCCAACCGGATTTGCAATGTAATTTACCACTACCCCAATGACGAGAGCCAAACCAATACCCACCGGAAACGCAACAGCCATGCCCGCTATAGCGATTGCAGCCACCAATAAAATATTAGCAGCATTAAAAATTACGCCTCCAATTACAGCGGAGAAAATATTATTATTATCTGCTTGTGCAATATCATCCGTAAAGCTTCTTCCACCAATTCCGTTACTGCCAAGTGTAAATGCAAAAACAAGTGAAAGCAATAAAATACCAAATACATAATCCCAGTAAAATAATTCAAAGCGCCAACTGCCTGCGGCAAGCTTTTGTGTATTGGCCCATGAACCCCAGCATAACATAGTGATGACGCAGAATAATATTGCGGTTGAATAATTTTCTATGATGAACATGGCAGTTGGTTTTATTTGAATTGATGTTATTGTTTTGCAGCATCGATATTTGCCTGTATTCCATCAACAGGTTTATCAGAATAAATAATTGCCTCAGTATATCTTATTGAATTGTCCATAGAAAGGTTTACTATTTTCAGTCTTACGGAATGTTTGCCATAGGGCAACAATTATTTCGTAGAATCATTTTTTATTTATATAGTTTACAAATTCAATTCAAGCCTGTAAGGTGCAGATGCCTGTGCTCCCAAACGTGTAACAGAAACAGCCGCAGCTTTACAGGCAAATTCTACAGCAGCGGTTGCAGAAATGTTTTCAGATAAGGCTACCGCCAATGCCCCGTTAAATACATCTCCCGCAGCTGTTGTATCAATGGCATGCACAACCGGTGCAGGCACAACGGTGCATATGTTATCGTGTAAAACCAAAGCTCCTTTTGAACCTAAAGTTATAATCACCGTTGCTATGCCTTTTGCATTTAAATATTTTGCAGCCTGATGCGCAGTTGACTCATCAATTACTTTTATACCTGTAAGCATGAATGCTTCTGTTTCATTGGGTGTAATAATGGAAACATGTTGCAGCAGTGTATCACTTAGCGGACATACCGGCGCAGGATTTAAAATCACTTTTTTACCAAGCGATGCAGCAAGAGATGCAGCATACTCAACCGTTTCAACAGGAATTTCCAACTGCATTAAAATGATGTCTGCTTTTTTAAAACAATCATTGGCCTGCATAATATCCTTTGCTGTTAAATGTGCATTGGCGCCTGAAGCCACAACAATACAATTCTCTGCATGGTCATCCACCGTAATCAATGCCACACCCGAAGGATGTTTTGTATCTTCAAAAACAAAAGAAGTATCAATGGCTTCTTCCTTAAATAACTGCAGGGATTGTTTGCCAAAAATATCATTACCGGTTTTGCAGATGAAAGTTACTGCCCCACCAAGCCTTGCTGCAGCTACTGCCTGGTTAGCTCCTTTCCCACCGGCGTTCATAAAAAAATTACCTCCTATAATGGTTTCTCCCGGCTGAGGTAAATGGCCGGTTTTAATTACCATGTCCGTATTGGAACTTCCTATAACAAGAATGGATGGTTTCATATTGGCTTTACTCTTTAATTCTTGAACAGGTTAAAATTATTTACAAATAAAAATGAGATTGCCAAAATTTGTTGAAAAAAGACAAACCAAAATCAATTAAAGATGCGAGAAAAAAAATATCAGGCTATCCTGAACTGTTTGTACTAGTGATGGAACCTGTAATTTAACTCTCTTTACAAGGATAGGGTTGTAATCGTAATCTCTCCAAATAGGTTTACATTGAAAAAGTTACTTTATAAAAAAAACCCCTGTAGAAACAGGGGTACGATTGCTTTGCTATAAGAAAACTATAACGAGAAAATTCTTAAAAGTATGCACTCAAAAAAAGCTTCAGGGTAATTTTCTACCCCGCAGTTTTAGCCGTCTGCTGAAGACAGATCAGTAGAAAAACGATAGACAATTTCATACTGCAACCAATTCATTTCAAAGGTTGCTTATGAATTTTGCAATTGTAAAATTCAAATTTCCTCATACCTTTTTTTTAATGGGGGATGAATTAGTTACTGATATTTGCTTTATTTCCGATTATTGTGTAATCAATACTTTCAGAGATGCTCATGTACTGCATTATTTTTCCAGACTTTCACTTTCAAACACTCTTGTGTAAGCATAGTACTGTACCTCATCATCCTTAAATTTAAATAGCACAGCGAACCGCCTTTCCAGCATACGATAAATATTTTTAAGCGATTCATTTGGCTATAGCAATCAATTAAGTGATCAACAATCATTTAAGCGATCTACTGTGTAAAGATAATATTCTCCAAAAAACAACTGTACTGTGCTGTGCTGGTTAAATCGTATTGTACTGTTGCTTTTTGGGGGAGCTCTCCTAATTTACTAGCACTAATATTGAATCTTGGTACCACCGCCATCACTTGATTCATATGCTGCTTCTACTACCTGCATTGTTTTATAAGCGCTTTCGGCGCTGTTTATTAATACAGGGGAAGAGCCTTCTGCGAAACACATGAGATTAGCCATAGAACCAATAAATGCATCCGGAAACCAGGAGGCATCCAACTTTTTTGAAATCCATTGTGGTTCTTCACTTGCAAATAATAACGAGTATTCAAATGTATCTTCAACCCCATGAGGGTAATTAATATTTAATCCCAATGTGGTTTTAATGGCTCCTTTTGTTCCTTCCCATTTTATAAATGAATCCTGGTACTTCAACCCAAATTCATGCCCATGGTTCGTGTTAATGTGAGCTTTAATAATATCATCGTATTCTAAAATAATAACCGACCTGGTGGAAGCCAGTTGCATCATTTTAGGATGCTTCAGCGTTTTGGCATATACTTTTCGTGGGTCTCCAAAAAAATATCTCAATAAATCCATATAGTGAATACTATGATATAACATTTCCATGCGGGGAATACCAAAAAGAAATTCCCATAAATGCCAGGGATGATAAATATTCATCCTTATTTCCATATCGTGCAAATCACCTAGGTGGCCTGCAGCAATCATATTTTTGGCAGCAATAACTGCGGGTATAAAGCGCATTTGAAAATTCATGGAGGCTATAAAATTCTTGCTTCTGCAAACCTTCATAATTTCATTTGCCTGTTGGATATTTTCTCCCATAGGTTTTTGCATCAGCACAATAGCGTTTTCTGGTAATGCTTCCAGTACCTGTTGCAATGCCGGAGCCGGTACTGCGATGTCGTAAATAACATTTGCCGGAGCTGTTGCTATCATTTCAGATAGAGAAGTAAATACATGTTGAATTGCAAACTTCGCCGTCAATGAATTTGCTTTTTCTGTATTTGGGTCAAATATCCCAAACACCTCCCATCCGGCTTTTTTATAAGCGGGTAAGTGGGCATCATGAACAATTCCGCCGGCGCCAATAATTGATATCGGAAATACTTTTTTTGGCATTTGGATGCTGTAGTCAATATTTATATTTGAAGGCATAACTAATTATTTTTAAACTAAAGCCTGTACACTTTCATTGCATTGGTATAAAATATTTTTTCTAAATCAGTTACAGATGTTTTACCCAGCATTTGAAACAAATTTGTAAGCCACTCGTTAAACGAAGCTGCTAATAACAGCACGGGCCAATCGCTCCCAAAAAGTAAACGGTCGTATCCAAAACACTTTATTGCATAATCAACATATGGTTGAATAGAATTTAAGGACCACTTGCTTCCTGCTTCAGTAAGTAAACCGGAAATTTTGGCTACCACATTTGGAAAGCTTGCAAGTTTATCCATGTTTTTTTTAAACAGTTCAATGCCATTGTTTTCTATATCTGGTTTACCTAAGTGGTCAAGGATAAACAGGGTATGAGGACATTCCTTTATCATTTTTATTGTAGCCGGTATGGAATGTGGTTTTACACTTATATCAAAACTTAAATCATATGCAGGCAGGCTGTTAACACTTTCTAAAAAACAATTATTGCAACATAGTTCAGGGTCATCATCATACATCCTGCGAATGCCTTTTACCATTTTAATTTCTTTTAGCTCCCGTAATACATTTTTAAATTTTGGGTGGTCTTCAACAGGGGCGTATGCTACAATTCCCTGTATGCGGTTGTTTTTTATTGCCTGTTCTAAAACAAATTCAACTTCTTTAATACATTGTTCAGGGAGACATTCGGCTTGCACAAAAATCATTTTATCTATTGCAAAATCATTTGTTTCTTTTTGGTAATCTTCCACAAAGAAACTTTTTTTTATAGATGGAACATTGTCTAACCAGGGGTAATGAAAGCGGCTGATGTCCCAAAGGTGCAGGTGACTGTCAATAATCCGCATTTCGTTTATGGCATTCATATGTCAATAAGCTTTTATTCTTTACAGGTATGAAATTTTTATGGGAGTTAAAAGTTTCTTTCATCCGTTACACAACCTGTAGCAGCCGATGAAACATTTAAACCGTATTTAAACAAGATACCATTTTTATATTTCAAGTCAGGCTGTTTCCATAGGAGCCTTCTCTGTTCTAATTCTTCATCTGAAAGTTTTACATTGATTGTTTTTGCAGAAATATTTATAATAATGGTATCACCATTACGCAATAAGGCAATTACACCCCCATTGTATGCCTCGGGTGTAATATGACCAACAACAAATCCATGTGTGCCACCCGAAAACCTTCCATCGGTAATGATGGCTACTGATTTTCCTAAGCCTGCTCCCATAATTGCGGCAGTTGCTTTAAGCATTTCGGGCATACCAGGCCCGCCTTTAGGTCCCTCATATCTTATTACAATAACATCGCCATTTTTTATTTCTGATTTTTCAATAGCCCGAATGACAGAAACTTCATTGTCAAAAACTTTTGCAGGTCCTTCAAACTGTTCACCTTCTTTACCGGTGATTTTTGCAACAGCCCCCTGTGGTGCAATATTTCCATACAAAATATTTATATGGCCGCTTTCTTTTAAAGGTTTATCAAAAGGTGCAAGTATATTAAAACTATTGTCTAATAAAGGAACTACAGCCAGGTTATCAGCAAGCGTTTTACCTGTTACTGTTAAACAGTTTGGATGAAGATAACCTTTATTCAAAAGTTCTTTCATAACGGCAGGTGTTCCCCCGGCCATATGCAAATCTTCCATCAGAAATTTTCCGCTTGGTTTTAAATCTGCCAGCAAAGGAGTTTTATCACTTATGCGTTGAAAATCTTGAAGTTTTAAATCAATATGAGCACTCCTGGCTATGGCTATTAAGTGGAGAACAGCATTAGTGGAACCACCTAATGCCATTATAACTGTTATAGCATTTTCAAACGATTCTTTGGTGAGAATGTCAGAGGGTATAATATCTTCTTTTAAAAGATTAAAAATATATGAACCTGCTTCCAGGCATTCTTTTTGTTTTTCTTTACTAAGTGCAGGGTAAGAAGAACTATAAGGAAGGCTTAATCCCATAGCTTCAATAGCTACCGACATCGTGTTGGCTGTGTACATTCCGCCACAGGCGCCGGCACCGGGGCAGGCATTCATAATAATACCTTCAAAATCCTCCTCTGTTATTGTACCGGCTATTTTTTCTCCATAGGCTTCCAGTGTAGACAGAATGTTTATCTTTTTATTTTTATAGTTGCCTGAATAAATTGTTCCACCATAAATTAAAAGAGACGGCCTGTTTAACCGGCACATGGCCATTACAGCTCCCGGCATGTTTTTATCGCAACCCATTATTGGGATTACTGCATCATACCATTGTGCACTTACTACTGTTTCAATAGAATCAGCAATTAAATCTCGTGAAGGAAGGGAATAGCGCATACCTGTTGTTCCCATGGAAAGGGCATCGCTTACACCAATGGTATTAAATATCAATCCAATCAAACCGGCATTTTGTACTCCTTCCTTTACCGTTTTTGCAAGTTCGTTTAAATGCATGTTGCAGGGGTTCCCTTCGTAACCGGCACTTGCAATTCCTGCCTGTGGCTTTTTTAAATCTTCACGGGTAAGCCCTATTCCATGAAGCATTGCTCTAGAAGAGGGCTGGCTTATATCTTCGGTAATAATTCGGCTGTATTTATTCAGGATTCTTTTCACGGATTAAGAGAAATATTTTTTCTTCCAACTTTAGAATAAGCTAAGACTATTGCGTGTAATAATGTTATAAATAAAAATTTAAAACTACTAATTGAGCCTTGCTGAACTGTTATGAACTGTTATGATTATCTGATTAATTATAATCTTTATTGAAGTAATTTTCAGAAAGATAATTCTTGGGTTATGTTACTCCGAAGTCTATGTTTAACAGAGGATCAGTGCGGGCAAAAGTCAGGAAATTTTTTTATGTAACTTACAATGAAGATCTAAGGGTAAGATAAAAGGGGACTTCAATTTGGGCCTTCGATTTTTCAAGGATGAGTTTAGCAGTTAATTTTCCCATCATTTGAAAGTCGGTAGAAATAGTAGTGATGCCGGAAAGGATAATTTTTTTAAGCGGTGTATCATTATAGGATATAACACCAATATCTTTACCAATTTTTAGTTTACTGGAAATAATTTTTTCAATCAGGGTTACCAGGTCTGCTTCCATTAAATTAATGTAAACTTCCCCTTTTTTAAGAGGTTCAACATTTATATCATAAACAACTTTGCTATGAAATGCATATTCCTGGCAAAAATGCTTAAACCCTTTTAATATTTCTAAAGGGTAATAGGAGTATTCAGGGAATAAGATTTTAATAGTGTGATATTTACTGAGCTGTGGTTTGGCTTTTTCCAGGGCACCGAAAATATCTTTTTCAAAATTTTCATAAACACTGCCAAATTCTTCTGTGATATTAGCGATTTTTTTATCCAGTAAAATTAATTTGTCTTTGGGTAATGAATTAATGATATCATATGCCTTTTCCCCGCCTTCCACAAAATGCGGAATAATCACCAGATAATTATAATCTTCTTTTCTTTGTGTAAGCAGTTTTTTAAATAACAGGAAATCATTATTGTAAATGTAAAAGTCTATTGAAACGTCATTGCCAAGTGATTCAACAAAAGAATCGTAGATAAGTTTTTTATGAAAACTCAGTTTGTTAAATAGTAAAAATATTTTCAGTTGTTTCTTTATATCTGTATTCAGAATAAAGTATCCTTTACCCGGAACCGAGCTTAATATACCCAACTTTTTCAGGTGCTTATATGCCCGTTCAGCGGTGTCTCTAGCAATGTCAAATTCATAACTCAATTCATTAATGGATGGTAGCATTTCATCTTTTTCAAGGTTACCTTCATCTATTCCTTTTATAATTGAATTCGCTAGTTGCATATATTTGGGGGTAGCGGAAAGTTCATCTACCGTGATTATCTTGTATATATTATTGATCTTCATGTTATTGACCTTCATGTTTCAAACCGCTTTGGATATTTATAAAGCGCTTTAAACCTTTATGTGAAATTAATAAAGAGTTAAAGTTGAATAACAACTGATACGATAAAAGGCTCTCGGGTTTTGAAGATAGTAAAAATATCTCTTTGTCAATTTAGAATCATGACAGTCCATAACAGATACATTTAAATTGATGATTACTTTTACAGCAGGCTGTATTTAACTTATAACAGCAGGCTGTATTTAACTTATAATTTAGTAAACATTATATGCTGGTAATTTTTGGGATTATCTATCATTTTATAGGTGGTTTTGCCTCCGGCAGTTTTTATATTCCTTTTAAAAAAGTAAAGGGCTGGTCTTGGGAAAGTTATTGGATCATAGGGGGACTATTTTCCTGGCTTATTGTTCCGCCACTTGCGGCATACCTAACCATTCCGGGTTTTATTGATATTATAAAACAAACTGATACTGCCACACTAGGTATCACTTATTTATTTGGTTTGCTTTGGGGCATTGGTGGGTTAACGTATGGCTTGGGTGTTCGTTATCTTGGTATTTCACTCGGCAGCAGTATTATCCTGGGTTTGTGCATGGTGTTTGGCTCGCTGATACCATCAGTTTATTATGATGTATTTCCTAAAGAAGGTAAAGACACATTCAGCATGCTGATTGGTTCCAGCTGGGGGTTAATTGTTTTAGCAGGATTAATTGTATGTATTATTGGTATTATTTTTTGCGGAAAAGCTGGAATGATGAAAGAAAGACAATTAAGTGCTGGTACTATGAATGATTTACACGGCTTGAAAATGAAAACTGAATACAAATTTGGTTTGGGTTTTTTTGTTTCCATTGTATCGGGTGTATTAAGTGCCTGCTTCAATTTTGGTCTTGAATCCGGTAAACCTATGGCTATGGTGGCAAATGAAGTATGGACAACTGCCCACCCCGGTGAAGGTGAGTTTTTATTCCGCAACAATGTGATCTATGTCGTGTTATTATGGGGAGGGCTTACTACCAATTTTATCTGGTGCATGATCCTGAATGCCCGGAATAAAACTTTCGGTGATTATAGTAATAAAAAAACTCCTTTAAGATCTAATTATCTATTTGCCGCACTGGCGGGAACTACCTGGTTTCTTCAGTTTTTTTTCTATGGTATGGGAGAAAGTAAACTTGGAAATGGGGCCAGTTCATGGATTCTGCATATGGCTTTTATAATACTGGTAGCTAATATGTGGGGCCTCGTATTAAAAGAATGGAAAGGGGTAAGCAAAAAAACAAAAACAACAGTGATCGTCGGGATCATTACCATTATTCTTTCAGTATTGCTGGTAGGATATGGCAATTCGATCAAATAAAATTAAATTTAGTTGTCGGTTTAAATATGCATTATGGGATTAAGAACATCAACTCAATTCAAGCATGTAAGTTATTTGTGGGACGAAAAAAAAGCAGCATCGCTAAAAGGGGATGAAGTGGCCTTGTTGATCTATCGCTCAAATTTATTAGGCGCTGATCTCCGGTTAACCAATTATGGCGGGGGCAATACTTCCTGCAAGGCAATGGCAAAAGATCCTTTGACCGGGGAAGAAAAAGAAGTAATGTGGGTGAAAGGATCAGGTGGTGATCTTGGAACGTTAAAAAAAAATGGCCTGGCTGCTTTGCATGTCGATCGCTTACGATCTTTAAAAAATTTATACCGTGGTATTGAGTATGAAGATGAAATGGTGGAGCTATTCAATCATTGCATTTATGACCTGGATTCAAAAGCTCCATCAATTGATACTCCATTACATGGTTTTCTTCCTTTTAAACATATAGATCATTTGCACCCGGATGCAGCCATAGCAATTGCTGCTGCAAAAGATGGTGAACGTATAACGAAAGAATTATTTAATGGTACCATTGGTTGGGTAAAATGGCAAAGACCAGGGTTTGATCTGGGCTTGCAGCTAAAAAAATGTTTAGATGAAAATCCAGGTATCCGTGGGATCTTGTTAGGGTCTCATGGTTTATTTACCTGGGGCGATACGGCTTATGAGAGTTACATCAATACATTAGAAGTAATAGAACGGTGCGCCGACTACCTTCAGGATAATATTGGTAAACTCACACCCGTTTTTGGAGGAAATAAAATTCAATCCTTAACTGCTGAACAACGATTGCAGCAGGCGGTTATGCTGGCTCCTTTATTAAGAGGGCTTTGTTCTTCTGATATGAGTATGATTGGCCATTTTACCGATGATGAACGTGTATTAGAATATATCAATTCTAATGATCTGGATAAATTAGCTTCCATGGGTACAAGTTGTCCTGATCATTTCCTTCGCACCAAGATCAGTCCTTTGGTTCTTTCTTTATCAGCAAACGAAGATTTAAAAGATGCAGCTTCTGTAAGGGAAAAACTTAAACCGGCATTTGAGACATACAGAAAAATGTATGCAGAATATTATACTTCCTTCAAACATCCCAATAGTCCGGCAATGCGTGATGCTAATCCTGTTGTTATTCTTTATCCCGGCATTGGGATGTTCACTTTTGCAAAAAACAAACAAACAGCCAGAGTAGCAGCAGAGTTCTATATTAATGCAATCAATGTAATGAAAGGCGCAGAGGCTATTTCATTATACACATCATTACCAAAACAGGAAGCCTTTAATATAGAGTATTGGTTATTGGAGGAAGCAAAGCTGCAAAGAATGCCAAAGCCAAAAGCATTATCGGGAAAAATTGCCCTTATTACCGGTAGTGCAGGGGGTATTGGGAAAGCTATTGCTAAAAAGTTTGCGGATGAAGGTGCCTGTATTCTTATTAATGATAAAGATGAGGTGCGTTTGAAAGCAACAAGTGAAGAATTTAAACTCCAATATGGAAAAGATGTTTTTGTTTCTGAAATATTGGATGTTACCAATGCCGAAACGATAAGAAAAGCTTTGGATGCGGCTACTTTAGCATTTGGCGGAGTGGATATTGTAGTGAATAATGCAGGTCTTTCGATTTCAAAACCAATCGAAGAGCATACTGAAAAGGACTGGGATTTGCTGTATGATGTTTTAGTGAAAGGACAATTCCTTGTAACACAGGCAGCTGTTGCTGTAATGCGGAAACAGGGAAAGAGCGGCGATGTTATTAATATAGTAAGTAAAAATGCTTTAGTGAGCGGTCCCAATAATGCAGGGTATGGTTCTGCAAAAGCGGCTCAATTGCACCTGAGTCGTTTAAATGCTGCTGAATTGGGGAAAGATGGTATTCGTGTAAATGTAGTCAATCCTGATGCGGTAATTACCGGTAGTAATATCTGGAATGAAGGTTGGGCCGAAGGCAGGGCACAGGCTTACGGTATTAATGTAGAAGAATTGCCATCTTATTATGCCAGCCGTTCTTTATTAAACGAAGTTATAAGTACCGAAGATATTGCTAATGCATGTTTTGCATTTGTAGGCGGTTTATTAAATAAATCTACCGGAAATATTTTGAATGTGGATGGTGGTGTGACAATGGCATTTGTGAGATAAAGCTCCCCTAAATCCCCCGAAGGGGACTTTGAAAGACTTTTAAAATTGAAAGCACTTAATAAGCAGTGGAAAGGATGAGTTGCTGTTTTGTAAAGTTTTGATGATGATATGGAAGATAAAAAGCTTATTAAAGGTATGAAGCACCGTCCCTTCTCTATCGGAGAAGGGAAAGAGGTATGATGCTTGAGTTTTTTTTTGATCATTATAAGCAGCAATCAGAAAGGTTGATGATTTTCTAATCTGTCAACCTTTTTATTTTATTTTAACGATCAAATATATTTATAATCGAAAATTTTAAAGCTGGAAGTCTAACTGATGCTGATCAATCAGCAAAATCAATGGTTAAGCGTATTGCTTTTAAAATGCAATTTTTAAAGTTTTAAAGAAGAATATAATAAGAGTCATGAATCTTTATGGCCTAACCTGGAAGCTTTAGTATAAGCAACATACATAAGTGAATACGCAATCTTATTAGTATGAAACAACAAACGCATCGTTTGGTGTGATGAAAACAAATACTGGGTTGCATTAACTGATTTACCAGCAAATCCTGTAATGAAAAAATGGTGGGCTTATATGAAAGACATCATGGAAGATAGTGAAGATAATTCTCCTGTTTCCATTCTTTTAAATTATGTAATTTATTTACCGTAAATTCAAACTGGCATTAAATAAAAATTATAGAAAATGATTTTGAACAAAGCATTCATTGAAGAACGGAATCAAAGTTATTCTGCTGAACATAAACGTAATTATGAATTTGTTTCAGGTTCAGTCAGCAATATTGATGAAGTGCTTAAAAAATTAATTGACTTCCAGGTGGCCATTCCAAGCTGGGCATTGGGTACAGGTGGCACCAGGTTTGGCCGCTTTAGCGGAGGAGGTGAGCCGGCTAACTTAGAGCAAAAAATTCAGGATGTTGGTTTACTACATGCACTCAATCAGTCAAGTGGCGCTATCTCATTGCATATACCCTGGGATATTCCAAAAGATACAAATGCCATCAAAGCACTTGCTGCACAACACGGGTTAAAATTTGATGCGGTTAATTCCAATACTTTTCAGGATCAGCCGGGTCAGCAGTATAGTTATAAATTTGGTTCGTTGCAACACATAAATAAGTCTGTAAGACGACAAGCAATTGAACATAATATTGAAGTAATTAAGAATGGAGTTGCATTAGGTTCAAAAGCCTTAACAGTTTGGTTGGCTGACGGTTCCTGTTTTCCGGGACAATTGAATTTTCGTAAAGCATTTCAGAATACACTCGAAAGTTTGCAGGAGATATATGCAGCATTACCCGGTGACTGGAAAATTTTCCTGGAATACAAGGCATATGAACCCAATTTCTATTCAACAACCGTTGCAGATTGGGGGCAATCTTTATTACATACAAGTAAACTTGGAAATAAAGCATACACACTGGTAGACCTTGGTCATCATTTACCCAACGCCAATATTGAACAAATTGTTTCTTTGCTGATGATGGAAAACAAACTGGCAGGCTTTCATTTTAACGACAGTAAATATGGGGATGATGATTTAACCGTTGGCAGCATCAACCCATACCAATTGTTTTTAATTTTTAATGAACTGGTGGAAGGTATGGATGCTAAAGGAATGAATCATGCTACAGATTTAGCATGGATGATTGATGCAAGCCACAATGTAAAAGACCCGCTGGAAGATTTACTGCAATCAGTAGAAGCCATCATGATTGCTTATGCACAGGCATTGATGGTTGATAAAACTGCATTGGTTGAAGCACAAGATACAAACGATTCCGCAAAGGCACAGGAAGTGTTGCAGGCTGCTTACAGAACCGATGTAAGACCACTGGTGGCAGAAGCAAGAGTAACAGCGGGCGGTGCATTGCAGCCATTACAATTATTCCGTTCATTAAAAATAAGGGAGCAATTGATTGCTGAAAGAGGGACAAAAATTATTTCAACAGGACTATAGAAGTTCAGGATATGAAAATAAAAGTTACAGCCATATTCGACATTGGAAAAACGAATAAAAAATTCTTTTTATTCGATGAGAACCTAAAAGAAGTACACCAGGAGTACATTCGTTTTGATGAAATAAAAGATGATGATGGTTATCCTTCAGATGATTTGCAGTTAATAGAGCAATGGGTATTTAAAACTTACCAGGCAATTATTGAGAATGGAAAGTATGAACTAATTGCCCTTAATTTTTCTGCTTACGGAGCTACCATGGTTCATCTTAACGAAGAATACAAACCGGTTACACCTTTATATAATTATACAAAAGCAATCCCTCCATATATTATTAGTAAATTTAAATTCGCTCATGATGGGGCAGGCAGTTGGGCCGAAGAAACCGCTTCGCCCTTTTTGGGAATGCTCAATACCGGGTTACAACTATACTGGTTGAAGTACGATAAGCCGAATTTGTTTTCTAAAATAAAATACTCTGTATTTCTGCCGCAATATCTTTCTTTTTTATTCAGTAGTATTTTAGTAAGTGAGTACACAGGCATTGGCTGCCATACAGGTATGTGGGATTTTCAGCACAACGATTTTCATGATTGGATGTACCAGGAAGGTTTAGTTGAATTGCTTCCTCCCATCTGCTCTGTTAAAACTTTTTTAATGCCGGGTAAAAGCACAGAGATTGGTATGGGAATACACGACAGTTCTGCTGCTTTACTAACTTATATTTCCGGCAGTAAGGAGCCTTTCATTTTATTATCTACTGGTACATGGAATATTTGCTTAAATCCGTTTAATGATACAGCGTTATCAAAAGATGAATTAAAACAAGATTGTTTATGTTATATGCAACCCGATGGACGGAAAGTAAAAGCTTCAAGATTGTTCATGGGTAAAGAGTACAATAATTGGATAAACAAACTTTCACTTCATTTTGATGTGGATAATACCTATCATAAAAATGTTGTTTTTGATAAAGCATTATATCAAAAAGCAAAGAATACTTCTTCTCCTTTATTTAACTGGACAAGTATTGAGCATTCTGATAATGAAATTGCAAAAATGGCCAATATGGATTTAAGCTGGTTCGACAGTTTTGAAGAAGCTTATCATCATTTAATGAAAGAATTAGTTCAGTTACAGGTTGAAAAAATACGGTTGGTAATAAATGGCACTGCTGTTAAAAAAATATTTATTGATGGCGGCTTTGTTGACAACAACCTTTTTCTAAAAATCCTCTCTGAAAAATTAACCAGCTTTGAAATCCTGTCTTCATCCATGCCGCTTGGCTCTGCTATGGGAGCTATGCTTGCATTAAAGCGCCACCAGCTATCTGAACTTTTCTTACAAACAGAACCCGGTAATTAATATTTTTATACAATCTTATTTTGTGTAACAATTGATAAATGGAAAAGAAAAAAATAATACTCAATTACAATCCTCAATATCCATCAGTACTGGATTTGAAAAAGAAAGCAAAGAAACGGATACCAAAATTTGCTTTTGATTATCTCGAAGGGGGTTGTAATGAAGATATAAATTTAGCAAGAAATAAAGCTGATTTGCAGCAAGTGCAACTGATGCCGGATTATTTGAAAAAATTTAGTGGCCTTGATATGAGTGTAAATTTATTTGGCCATAAATATGATGCACCATTTGGTATTGCACCTATAGGTTTACAGGGATTGATATGGCCAAACTCGCCGGAGATACTTGCTAAAGCAGCATTGAAAAATAATATCCCTTACATATTAAGTACTGTATCTACCAGCAGTATCGAACGCATTGCTGAATTATCTGAAGGAAGAGCATGGTTTCAATTATATCATCCTACAAAAAATGAATTAAGGGATGATATAATAAGAAGATTAGCAGCAGTACAATGCCCGGTGCTGGTAGTGTTAGTAGATGTTCCATCATTTGGTTTTCGTCCACGGGATATAAGAAATGGTTTGGCAATGCCGCCAAAAATGTCTGTAAGAAATATTGTGCAGGTAATGGGAAAACCATGGTGGGGAATTGAAACATTGAAAGCAGGCATACCTGGCTTTGCAACTTTAAAACCATATATGCCAAAAGGTTTAAACATGAGCAAACTTGGTGAGTTTATGAACCAAACGTTTACAGGAAGGATTGATGTGGAAAAAATAAAACCCATCCGGGAAATGTGGAAAGGCGCATTGGTATTAAAAGGAATAGTAAATGAAGAGGATACTCAAAAAGCAATTGAATTGGGTGTAGATGGTATTATTGTTTCCAATCATGGCGGCAGGCAGATTGACGCAGGCGAATCTTCTATAAAGTCATTGAAAAAGTTAGCAGATAAATACGGCCATAAAATAAAAGTGATGATTGATAGCGGCCTCCGTTCGGGCCCGGATATTGCAAGGTGCCTGGCATCCGGCGCCTGTTTTACTTTTATGGGCAGGCCGTTTATGTATGGCGTAGGTGCTTTGGGCAAGCAGGGCGGTGAACATACCATTGCTATTTTAAAAGTGCAATTGCAGCAGGTAATGGAGCAGCTTGGCTGCGAAACGGTTGATGATTTTCCTGCCCATTTAATAAAATGAGTAAAATGAGATTTAGGGGGTAAATATATTTCTCATAAACAATTCATTAAATAACTGTCCTGAAAGTAGTGGTCCTTTTTTATATCCTTCGTATCAACAAATAATTTGTTTAGGTTTTTGAAACTTGGGTCCGAAAAATGTCTACATACAGTACCGGACAGTTATCAAAGCATAGATTATTATATTTCGGGGTTCAAAATTTAACCAGGAGTTCTTAAGTGATATTAATTAAAAATCGGTTACATGTCGAAAAAAATCTTTTTGCTGCCATTTATTTTTGTTACCTCTTTATTTTTTTTGTGGGGTTTTTCTTACGGACTGCTTGATGTTTTAAATAAACATTTTCAGGAAACACTGAATATTACCAAAGCAAGGTCAACATTATTGCAGGCAACTTATTTTGGGGCTTATTTTATACTGGCCTTTCCTGCGGGGATGTTTATGAACAGGTATGGTTACAAAAAAGGAATAATTATAGGGCTGCTTTTATTTTCCAGCGGCGCCTTTTTGTTTTATCCGGCTGCACAACAGGCCAATTTTAATTTCTTTCTTATTGCCTTTTTTGTTCTCGCCTCGGGATTGGCTTGTTTGGAAACAGCCGCAAATCCCTATATAACAGTTTTAGGTGTACCTGAAAAATCAGCCGCCCGTTTAAATTTATCGCAAAGCTTCAATGGAGTGGGAACCATTATAGGGCCATTGATAGCAGCAAAACTTTTTTTTGGTGAAGGGAACAGTAACAACCTTGATAACGTAACCACGGTATATTTAATTATCGGTATAGTTGTTTTGGTAATAGCAGGTTTTTTTATATTCATCCGGTTGCCAGAAATAAGAGAGGGTGAGATTGTGTCTTCAGTTAAGTTGGGCAGAAAGCCATTATTTAAACACAGCAATTTTACCACGGGAGTTATTGCACAATTCTTTTATGTGGCAGCACAGGTGGGGATCGCTGCATTATTCATTAATTATTGTACAGAAAGCGGAGTGAATATTACTAATGAAAAAGCTGCTACCCTCTTTGGAGTAAGCCTGATATTATTTACAGCAGGCAGGTTTACGGGAACCGCATTGATGAGAAAGATAAGGCCTGAAAAATTACTGACTGTTTATGCCCTCATTAATGTTGCGCTATGTGTTGTAGTGATTTTAAAACTAAATTGGGTATCTATATATTCTTTGATGATAGTTTTCTTCTTCGAAAGCATTATGTTCCCCACCATTTTTGCTTTGGCTGTAAAAGATGTGGGGCATCATACAAAAAAAGCTTCTTCATTTCAAATAATGTCAATTGTTGGAGGAGCCATAGTACCATTCTTTATGGGCATACTCGCTGATAAATACTCTACCGCTTTCGCTTATATTATTCCATTGATTTGTTTTTTAATTGTAGCCTGGTATGGTAAATGGGGGTGTATTATTAAGGAAGAAATAATTTCTGAAAAAGAATTAAAGGTTTTTTTAAAATAATAAAAATTATCTTTTATGAAACGTTTCGCTTTAGCATTGGATTTGGTTGAAGATGCAAGGCTAATTGCTGAATATGAGGAATATCACAAAACCGTATGGCCGGATATAATTAATAGCATCCATGATTCAGGAATTAAGTGGATGGAAATATACAGGGCAGGCAACCGGCTGTTTATGGTTATGGAAACAATTGACGGTTTCAGTTTTGAAAAAAAAGCAGCAATGGATGCCGCTAACCCTAAAGTAAAAGAATGGGAGCAATTGATGTGGAAATATCAGCGGGCAATACCTGCTGCTAATCCCGGCGAAAAATGGGTGCTGATGGATAAAACATTTTCAACCAGCATTGAGTAACATAAAAGATTTTTCATTAAAAGATATAGCATAGCTGATGTTTAGTTTAAAAAATAAAAAAGCAGTTATTACAGGCGGGGGCAGCGGAATAGGTAAAGCCATTGCAATATTATTTGCCAAACAGGGCGCCGAAGTTCATATCCTCGAACTCTCCATTGAAAGTGCATCAGGAGCTGTAAATGAAATTACAGATATTGGTGGTAAAGTTTTTTCTTATGCATGTAATGTATCTAACCAGGCAGAAGTAAAAACAACATTTGAAAAAATTGGCCATATCCATATCTTAATTAATAACGCAGGCATTGCCCATGTTGGAAAGGCAGATACAACCAGTGAAGAAGATTTTGACCGTGTTATCAATGTAAATGTAAAAGGCGTATATAATTGTTTGCATGAGGCAATACCGAATTTAAGAAAGGCAGGCGGTGGTGTTATTATTAATATGGCATCAATTACAGCATGGGTAGGTTTGCCTGACAGGTTTGCTTATACATCAGCAAAGGGTGCTATAATAGCAATGACTTTATCTGTAGCCAAGGATTACATCCATGAAAATATTCGTTGTAATTCCATATCACCCGCCCGTGTTCACACGCCATTTGTTGATGGGTTTATTGCTAAAAACTATCCGGGTATAGAAAAAGAAATGTTTGATAAACTTTCAAAGTCACAACCTGTTGGGCGCATGGCGGAGCCTGAGGAAGTGGCTGCACTTGCACTGTACCTGTGCAGCGATGAAGCCTCTTTTATTACCGGATGCGATTACCCGTTTGATGGGGGATTTATAAAATTGAATAATTAAAAAACACAATTATGAAGCAATTACTCATTTTTATTTTTTTTGTATTTGTTGTTACAAATACATTTTCCCAAACTTATACACCTGCGCCTGAAAACATAGCCAACCGAAAATTATTTCAGGATAATAAGTTTGGTATGTTTATCCATTGGGGGGCATCCAGTGTATTGGGCCAGGGTGAGTGGGTAATGCAACAAAAAAATATCAGGGTAAATGAATATTCACGGCTGATTAATATTTTTAATCCTCAAAATTTTAATGCTACCAAATGGGTGGCAACAGCAAAGGAGGCAGGTATGAAGTATATAACTTTTATTTCACGGCACCATGATGGTTTTAGCAATTGGGACACAAAACAATCTGACTGGAAGATTACCAACACCCCCTATGGAAAAGATGCTTTAAAGCAATTGGCTGATGAATGCCATAAACAGGGTATCCAATTGTTTTTTTATTATTCTTTACTCGATTGGTACCGCAGCGACTATCAATATGAAACCGGCAAAACAGGTAAAGGAACCGGCAGAACGGAAAAAAGTAATTGGGAAAATTATATCCGTTTTATGAAAGCACAACTTACCGAACTGCTTACCAATTATGGTAAAATTTCCGGTATCTGGTTTGATGGCCATTGGGACCAACTGGAAAATGATACTGATAAAAGCCTGAAGGCAAAAGTAAACTGGCATTATGATGAAATATATAAATTGATACATGATTTACAGCCGGGTTGTTTAATAAGTAATAACCATCACCTTTCACCAATAGCCGGGGAAGATTTTCAGGCTTTTGAAAAAGATTTACCAGGCCATAACACAACAGGCTTTGGTGGCGCATCCGTTTCCGCATTGCCTTTGGAAACCTGTGAAACTATGAATGACAACTGGGGATTCAACATTACTGACAGAAATTATAAGTCAGCAAAAAAATTAATTCAATACCTCGTTAGTGCCGCCGGGTACAATTCTAATTTTTTATTAAATGTGGGTCCTATGCCCGATGGAACCATTCAGCCCGAGTTTGTTGATACTTTAAAAGCAATTGGCAAATGGTTGGACAAAAACGGGGAAACCATTTACGGCACCAGGGGCGATTATATTCCTCCAAAACCCTGGGGTGTTTTTACTTTGAAAGGCAAATCCTTATATATGCACATTCTGCATAAACCGGAAAGGGATGCTTTTATTTTTGTTCCTGAATTGAAAGATAAAATTGTAAAAGCTTTTTTGTTTTCTGATAAAAAAGAAATAAAAATAAAGCAACAGGCGGAAGGCACATTTATATTTCTGGATGGTTTAGTGCATGATGATATTGACAGCATTATTCAGATTGAACTGAAATAGGATTTCCGGATTAATTTAATCCTATTCAAGAATTTAATTATAGTGACGATAAAAAATAAATATGAAACTTTTTAGATTTGGTAAAGCAGAAAAAGAAAAGCCTGGTGTTATTATAGGGGATAAATATTTTGATGTTTCAGTTTTTGTGAATGACTATAATGAATCTTTTTTTAATGATGATGGGATAAAAAAACTGCGTGAGTATCTTGCATCAAATCCTGTTTTGCCCGAAGTTCCGAAAGAAGAACGGATAGGAGCAGTTGTAGCACGACCTTCAAAAATAATTTGCATTGGATTAAATTATGCAGATCATGCAAAAGAAACCAATGCAGACATTCCTGATGAGCCAATCATCTTTTTTAAATCTTCTACTTCATTAAGCGGTCCTTATGATGATTTAGTGATACCAAAGAACAGTGCAAAAACTGATTGGGAAGTTGAACTGGCATTTGTAATTGGGAAAAGGGCATCTTATGCAGAAGAAGCAGAAGCTATGGATTATATCGCAGGTTTTTGCCTTCATAATGATTACAGCGAACGGGCTTTTCAGTTGGAAAGAGGGGGACAATGGTCAAAAGGAAAAGGCTGTGATACGTTTGCACCATTGGGTCCCTGGTTAATCACTCCCGATGAGATAGAAAATGTAAACGACCTCAATGTCTGGTTAAAAGTAAACGGGAAAATTTACCAGAACAGTAATACTTCTAATTTGATTTTTAAAATTCCTTTTTTAGTATATTACATCAGCCAGTTTATGACCTTGTTGCCCGGAGATGTAATAAGCACAGGTACCCCGCCGGGAGTTGGATTGGGCGTTAAACCTGAACCGATTTTTATTAAACCGGGAGATATAATTGAATTGGGAATTGATGGATTAGGAACCAGCAGGCAAATAGCAAAGGCATATCATAAATCAGCCGTAAATTTCAGGTAAACATGAAGAACAATATTTTGAAAATTCATGAAAAGGATAATGTAATTGTAGCATTAACACATTTGACAAAAAATCAAAAAGTGTTGTTCAATAATGAAGAATTCATTTTGCAGGAAAATATACCTGCCAAACATAAGTTTACTGCAACGGATTTATCTGAAGGGGATAATGTTTTGATGTATGGTGTGGTTGTTGGGAGGGTTGAAAAAAATATACCAAAAGGCTCATTAATTTCTGTTGATAATATAAAACATTCTATAGGCCGGTATGAAGTCAGGGAAAATAATTACCAATGGCGTAAGCCCGATATTTCTCATTGGAAGAATAAAACATTTTTAGGCTATCACCGGAATGACGGCAGCGTAGGCACTGCAAATTACTGGGTGGTTGTACCCATGGTATTTTGTGAAAACAAAAATGTAGAGGAATTAAAAGAGGCTTTACTGGATACCCTGGGCTATGCACGGCCAGAAAAATATCATTCATTTGTAGAAAGTATAAGCAATCTGTATAAAAGAGGTGCAGGAGTAAATGATATACTTGCTTTTGATTTTAAAGAGGAAAATGAAATACTTACTCTCCCCAAAAAAATGTTTGCCAATGTAGACGGTATCCGTTTTTTATCACATAGTGGGGGTTGTGGTGGTACAAAAAGCGATGCACAGGCATTATGCGGATTATTAGCAGGTTATATAACACATCCCAATGTTGCAGGCGCTACAGTACTAAGTTTGGGTTGCCAGCATTCGCAGGTTGATATGCTGAATGACGAAATACAGAAAAGAGTACCCGGTTTTGATAAACCATTATATGTTATTGAGCAACAAAAAATAGGTCTTGAAAAAAATATGCTGGCCGAAGCTATCCGCTGCACATTTGCAGGTTTAATGGAAGCTGATAAATGTAAACGTAAAGAAGCCCCGTTAAGTAAATTATGTATCGGGCTGGAATGTGGCGGCAGCGATGGCTTTAGTGGTATTTCGGCGAACCCTGCTGTTGGATATACTTCAGATTTATTGGTGGCAATGGGGGGCAGTGTAATCTTATCAGAGTTTCCTGAATTATGTGGTGTGGAACAGGAACTGAGTGACCGTTGCGTTACGAAAGATGTTGCAGAACGGTTTGTAAAGTTGATGCATGATTACAATGAGAAGGCAAAAAATGTTGGAAGTGGTTTTGATATGAACCCCTCACCGGGAAATATTAAAGACGGATTAATTACGGATGCAATGAAAAGCGCCGGTGCTGCAAAAAAAGGGGGCACATCACCGGTTGAAGATGTGCTGGATTTTCCTGAAAAAATAAACAAGCCCGGCCTCAATTTACTATGCACACCCGGCAATGATGTAGAAAGCACTACTGCGGAGGTAGCAAGCGGGGCTACCATTGTATTGTTTACAACAGGGTTGGGTACACCCACAGGAAATCCTGTTGCGCCAGTGGTAAAAATTTCAAGTAACAGCATATTGTTTAATAAGATGAAGGATATTATTGACATCAACACAGGTACCATTATAGATGGTGATGAAACAATTCAGCAGGCAGGAGAAAGGATACTGGATTATATAATAAATGTTGCCAGTGGTAAAGTGGAGGTTGCTGCAGTGCGTAACGAACAGCAGGATTTTATTTTTTGGAAAAGAGGGGTAAGCTTGTAATATTTACTGCCGGGGTTGGGTAATTATTTAAAAAATCTAATTGTAAACTGCCAATTTATCATTTGTGAAAGCATCCTGGATTAACCAGCGCAAATATTATCATGACAGTGCAGTACAGGTATATTAAAACAGATAAATAATTTTAAGTTATGAGTAAAAATTCTTCCCGCAGAAAATGGATTAAAGAAATGGCATCCTGTTCCCTGGCCGTTACCGCTATAGCCTCACTGAATTCATTTGCTTTTAAGGAAGATACAGATGAAGCATTAAAACTAAAGGGCAATATCAATCATTCTGTTTGCCGGTGGACATATGGTTTTATTCCCCTTTATGAATTATGCCGGGCTGTTAAAAAAATTGGGTTTAATGCTATTGACCTGGTTGGTCCGAAAGACTGGCCCACTTTGCAAAAAAACGGGATTTTTTCTTCTATGTGTAACGGAGCAGAGATAAGTTTAAATGAGGGATGGAACGATAAAAAATATCATGCAACACTAATAAAGAATTATACAGATGTGATACCACTTGTAGCTAAAGCAGGCTATAAAAATCTTATTTGCTTTAGTGGCAGCCGCAGGGGAATGGATGATGAAACCGGTTTAAAGAACTGTGCAGATGGATTAAAACAAATCATGAACCTCGCTGAACAGAACAATGTTATTGTGCAGATGGAATTACTAAACAGCAAAGTAGATCATAAAGATTACATGTGTGATAAAACACCGTGGGGTGTGGAACTGGTCAAAAAAATTGGTTCACCCAACTTTAAACTGCTTTACGATATTTATCACATGCAGATAGACGAAGGGGATATAATACGGACTATAAATACGAACTATCAATATTTTGGACATTATCATACCGGGGGTGTGCCGGGCAGGCACGAGATAGATGAATCACAGGAATTATATTATCCGGCAATAATGAAAGCGATTGTAACTACAGGTTTCAAGGACTATGTGGCCCAGGAATTTCTTCCAACCGGGAAAGACAGCGATTCTAAAATAGCATCATTGAAAAAGGCAGTTAAGATTTGTGATGTATAATACCCGTATTCTTTAAAGATGACCAGTATTTATATTTAGATATTTCAATTCATAAATTTTACATTATGCCCGGAGATACGTTATATAAAAATAACAATGCTGTAAATCAAAACACTTATGATGCCATTGTAATTGGTTCAGGTATCAGCGGTGGATGGGCTGCCAAAGAGTTAACCGAAAAAGGTTTAAAATTATTGATGTTAGAACGTGGCCCTAATCATGAACACATTAAAGATTATAAAACCGCCAATAAAGATCCTTGGGAGTTTGAGCATCGTGGCAAAACAACCAGCAAGCAAAAAGAAGACTATCCTGTCATTCATCGTGGCTGGGCTGCTAATGATAGAGTGATGGATGCCTGGGTCAATGAAAAAGATGCTCCTTACACAGAAATCAAACCTTTTACCTGGTGGAGAAGTTATCGAATGGGCGGAAGATCTCTTTTATGGGGTCGCCAAAGTTACCGATGGAGTGATTTTGATTTTGAAGCAAATGCACAAGATGGTTATGGTGTAGATTGGCCAATAAGATATAAAAATATTGCTCCCTGGTATGATTATGTTGAAAAATTTGCCGGCATCAGTGGATCTAGTGAAGGTCTGCCACATTTACCCGATGGACAGTTTTTGCCCCCAATGGACTTGAATTGTGTAGAAAAAGATGTCGCTGAAAGAATCAAAAAACATTACAATGGCCAGCGCCACCTGATTATAGGCAGAGTTGCCAATTTAACGGCTCCTTTGCAAGCAAGAACCACCTGCCAGTTTAGAAATCGTTGTTGGGAAGGATGTCCTTTTGGTGGTTATTTCAGTACACAATCCTCTACCCTTCCTGCAGCAAAAGCAACGGGTAATTTAACAGTGAGACCGTTATCAATTGTTACAAGGATTTTATACAATAAAGACACAAAAAAAGCAACAGGAGTTGAAGTGCTTGATTCAGAAACAAACAAAACCTATGAATATTATAGTAAGATTGTTTTTGTAAATGCATCCGCTTTAAACTCCGCCTGGGTATTAATGAATTCAGCAACAGATATCTGGCCTGATGGTCTTGGAAGCAGCTGTGGCGAATTGGGCCACAATGTAATGGATCACCATTATAATATAGGTGCATCAGGCACCATTGAAGGTTTTGAAGATAAATATGTTTATGGCAGAAGAGCAAATGGAACATATATGCCAAGATTCGCCAATCTTTTCGGCGACAAAAGAGATTTTCTTAGAGGGTATGGATTTCAGGGTGGCGCCGGCAGAAAAGGGTGGAGCAGAGAAATTGCAGAAATGAACATTGGGGAAAATTATAAAGAAGCGATTACTGAACCTGGTGAATGGCAAATTGGCTGGGGAGGCTTTGGAGAAGTATTACCTTATCATGAAAATAAAATTTCATTGGATAAAACCCGGAAAGATAAATGGGGTTTACCGGTGCTGGCAATGGATGCAGAACTAAAAGAAAATGAAAAAAAAATGAGAATCGACATATTGAAAGAATCAATCGCTATGTTAGAAAATTCAGGAGCAAAAAATATTACCGGTTATGATTACGGGCATAATATGGGACATGGCATCCACGAAATGGGAACTGCCAGAATGGGTAAAGATCCAAAGACATCGGTATTGAATGACTACAATCAGGTTTGGGATGCAAAAAATGTTTTTGTAACAGATGGTGCAGCAATGACTTCTGCAGCCTGTGTAAACCCATCACTTACTTACATGGCATTAACTGCGAGGGCAGCCAGCTTTGCAACAGAACAATTAAAAAAAGGAAATTTATGAGCCAGTTGTGTAACAAGATTGTAGATTTACCCAACTTTAAACTTCTTTATGATATTTATCACATGCAGATAGACGAAGGGGATGTAATACGGACTATCAGTACCAACTATCAATATTTCGGACATTATCATAAAGGGGGTGTGCCGGGCAGGCACGAGATAGATGAATCACAGGAATTTTATTATCCGGCAATAATGAAAGCGATTGTTACTACCGGTTTCAAGGACTATGTGGCCCAGGAATTTCTTCCAACCGGGAAAGACAACGATTCTACAAGAGCATCATTGAAAAAGGCAGTTAAGATTTGTGATGTATAATACCCTTATTCTTTAAAGACGACCAGTATTTATATTTAGATATTTCAATTCATAAATTTTACTATTATGCCCGGGGATACATTATATATTAATAACAATGCTGTAAAAAAAAACACTTATGATGCCATTGTAATTGGTACAGGCATCAGTGGCGGCTGGGCTGCAAAAGAGCTTTGCGAAAAAGGGGTAAAAACATTGGTATTGGAGAGGGGCAGAAATGTGGAGCATATAAAAGATTATGCTGATACATTAAAACATCCATGGGAGTTAGCGCATCGTGGTGCAACCACTAACCAGGACAGGATAACAAGCCCAATCCAAAGTAAAATATATGCATGGAACGAAGCATCTAAAAAGTTCTTTGTAAACGACCTTGAAAATCCCTATACCCAGGTAAAGCCATTTGACTGGATCAGGGGCAATCATGTTGGAGGAAGAAGTTTAACCTGGGGCAGGCAATGCTATCGCTGGAGCGAAATAGATTTTGAAGCAAATGCAAAAGATGGGCATGGTGTTGACTGGCCAATACGCTATAAAGATATTGCGCCGTGGTATGATTATGTTGAATCCTTTGTTGGCATAAGCGGATCAATTGAAAACTTACCGCAAGTGCCCGATGGAAATTTTTTACCCCCTATGGAAATGAATTGCCTGGAAAAGCAGGTTGCAGAAAGAGTAAGAAAAAACTTTATTGATGGCAGAAGGGTTATCATTGGACGTGTAGCAAATCATACGGCGCAAGTTGGTTGGCGTGGCCCCTGTCAGTACAGGAATAAATGCCATGAGGGTTGCCCCTTTGGTGGTTATTTCAGCAGCCTTGCGGCTACCTTACCTGCCGCTTTAAAAACAGGTAATATGACTTTAAGACCGTTTTCCATTGTAACTGAACTAATCTATGATAAGTATACAAAAAAGGCTAAAGGAGTTCGCATTATTGATTCTGAAACAATGAAGACAGAGGAATTTTATGCAAAGGTTATTTTTCTGAATGCATCAACATTAGGCACAACACATATATTACTCAACTCCGTTTCAGACGCATTTCCAAATGGGCTGGGCAATACTTCCGGGCAGGTTGGTCATAATTTAATGGATCATCACTATGGTGTAGGCGCCACCGGGGAATCTGATGATTTTGAAGACCAATATATATACGGCAGAAGACCCAACGGTATTTATATTCCCCGTTTCAGGAATCTGAATGAAGCTACTAAACAAAAAGAGTATCTGCGTGGCTTTGGTTACCAGGGTGGCGCAGGACGGGGAAGAATGAAAATTGAAGAAGGTATTGGCGACGATTATAAAGAAGCATTAACAGAGCCCGGTAAATGGAAGTTTTCTTTAGGAAGCTGGGGAGAACATTTACCTTATTATGAAAATAAAGTAACCCTTAGTAAAGATAAAAAAGATAAATGGGGCCTGCCTGTACTGGAAATAGATTGCGAATTCAAAGAAAATGAGATGGCAATGCGCAAAGACATGAAGGACAGTGCTGCAGAAATGCTGGAGAATGCAGGGTTGAAAAATATAAGTGCTTATGACGGTATGCCAGCTCCTGGTTTTTGTATTCATGAAATGGGCACGGCAAGAATGGGAAGGGATCCCAAAACATCTGTACTAAACGGGAATAATCAAATGCATGATGTAAAAAATGTATTCATTACCGATGGTGCTTGTATGACATCCAGTGCCTGCCAGAACCCTTCAATAACCTACATGGCACTAACTGCAAGAGCAGCCAGCTATGCAACAGAACAATTAAAAAAAGGAAATTTATGAGCCAGTTGTGTTATAAGATCGTTGATTTACCTGTGATGTTTCCTGTAAATTATAAACCTATTTAAATTTTAAAAAAATGGACAGAAGAGAACTTTTGAAAATGATTGCATCGTTAACAGGTGGTATTGTTATTGGAGGTGAAGTATTTGTAAGCGGATGTAAAAACAATGAAAGCACAACAGCTTATAGTTTCAGTAAAGATGATATTGAATTTCTTAATGAAGTAGCCGAAACCATTTTACCAAAAACAAAGACTCCCGGAGCTAAAGATGCAGCAGTTGGTGAGTTTATGAGGGTATTCGTCAATGATTGTTACGAACCGGCAAATCAACAGGCTTTTCACGAGGGTATTACGCAATTGGACCAGGCCAGTAAAAAAATGTATGACAAAGGCTTTATGAAAATAACCCCCGGCCAACGCCACGATTTACTGGTAACCCTTGACAAAGAGGCTATAGTATACCAGAAGAAAAAATCAGATTTTGATAATGAACAAAATGAAAAAGAAAAAGCAGAGAAAGCCAAAAGAAATTATAATTACAAAAAAGCAACAACGACGTCTCATTATTTTACTATGATGAAGCAACTGACATTGCTTGGCTTTTTTTCCTCAAAGCCCGGCGCTACAGAAGTGTTGCGGTACATAGCTGTGCCCGGAAGATATGATGGCAGTGTTCCATATACTAAAGGTGAAAAAGCATGGGCAACTTAGGCATTAAATCAAAAAAAAATTATAACATGAGTTTTCAACGACGGGAATTTTTAAAACTTACAGGTGGCATTGCCTCGGGTATTGTTTTGTCATCATTCACCGGCAAACTTGCATTGAATGATGATTTTTTTGAAAAAAGAAGAAGACTGAAAAATTACGGAATCAACCTATATTCATTGCGGGATGTTTTGCCTAAAGACCCAAAGGGAGTATTAAGGCAGGTAGCTTCTTTTGGCTACACCCAAATTGAAAGTTTTGAAAGTAAAAAAGGGATTTTCTGGGGAATGACCAATACGGAATTTAAAAATTTAATGGACGAACTGGGTATGAATTTAGTTTCCAGCCATATTGATATTAATAAAGAGTTTGAAAAGAAAGTTTCTGATGCGGCTTTTATTGGAATAGAATATCTCGTATGTCCATCAGAAGGAGCAATTAAAACAATAGATGAGTATAAGCAATTTGCAGAAAGTCTCAATGCAAATGCTGCAATTTGTAAGAAGAATGGGATCAGGTTTGCTTATCACAATCACAACCAGAGTTTCACAACTATCAATGGGGAATTTCCGCAGGAGGTATTGATGCAAAATACAGATCCATCTTTGGTAGATTTTGAAATGGATATGTATTGGGTAGTAACGGCTGGGCAGGATCCAGTGGCATGGTTGAAAAAATATCCCAACCGGTTTAGGCTTTGCCATGTAAAAGATCGGACCAAAGGCTCAAATGCTATTGCTGATTCCTGTACACTGGGCAGGGGAAGCATAGATTATCCAAATATATTAAAGGAAGCAAAAAAACAGGGAATGCAATTTTATATTGTTGAACAGGAGAAATATGATAATACTAACCCGATAGAAAGCGCTAAAGATAATGCGGAGTATATGAAAAAGATAAAGATTTAATTTGCGAAACACAAAATTGATAATAAAATACTTTACTATTTTATTATTTTTTATTGCATAGTAGTTATTTATTTTATTAGTATAAAATTTTTATGAAGAGGTAATGCGGCGTTAATAATTAGAGGGCATTATTATTAATTCTGCTTTAATAATCTCGCACAGTAAACTTGTATTTGCGTAACAAGTAATTCAAAGCCAAATTATCTGTCAATCCAGTACCAGGTACCCCATTTCCAAATGTTTTTCATTCTTTTTTCATCCAGTACAGTGCAGTACGGTTTTGTACATCAATAATTTTATTTTTAATAGTTACAATTAAGCAATGAGATATGTCGCTATTAAAGGAAGTTATTTAATTCATCTCTCATGATTATTGATAGGGACAACAATTTGTTTGTGCAATATAAAACCAATGTAAAATCATAATGAAGATAACGGGTTATAAATTATACCAGGTACCGCCACGGTGGCTATTTTTAAAGGTACAAACGGATGCTGATATAGTTGGTTGGGGTGAACCTATTATTGAAGGCAAAGCTGCTACAGTGAAAGCCGCCGTAGATGAACTGATGGAAAACCTCATCGGTAAAGATCCCATGCATATCGAAGATCACTGGAATACGATGTACCGCGGCGGATTCTATAGGGGTGGCCCAATATTAATGAGTGCTATTTCCGGTATTGACCAGGCATTATGGGATATTAAAGGCAAATATTTTAATGCGCCAGTTTACCAGTTAATGGGCGGAAAAGCGAGGGACAGTATAAAAGTGTATTCATGGATTGGCGGCGACAGACCTTCGGATGTAACCAATACAGCAAAAGCAGCGGTAGAAAATGGTTTTACAGCAATAAAGATGAACGCTACGGAGGAACTGCAATACATAGATGCGTATGATAAAATTGACCGGGTACTGCAAAGAGTGGCAAGCGTAAGAGATGCTGTTGGAAATACAATTGGTATCGGTATAGATTTTCATGGCCGTTTGCATAAACCGATGGCAAAAGTGATGGCAAAAGAACTCGAACAGTTTCATCCTATGTTTATTGAAGAACCTGTATTGCCAGAAAATAATGAGGTGCTAAGAGATATTGCACATCATACCTCTATCCCAATTGCTACAGGCGAACGAATGTATTCACGATGGGATTTTAAAAAGATTTTGATGGATGGATATGTTGATATAATTCAGCCTGACCTTTCACATGCCGGTGGGATAACAGAATGTAAAAAAATTATTTCCATGGCAGAAGCATTTGATGTAGCGGCAGCACCGCATTGCCCGCTTGGGCCAATAGCTTTAGCCGCATGTTTGCAGATTGATGCAAGTTGTCATAATGCTTTTATACAGGAACAAAGTCTGGGCATTCATTACAATAAAGGCAGCGATCTGCTGGATTATATTTCAGACAAATCGGTCTTCAGTTATGAAAAGGGGTTTGTAAAAATTCCATCGGGGCCGGGGTTAGGTATAACAATTAATGAAGAGCATGTGATTAAAATGGAAAAGGTAGGCCACAACTGGCATAACCCATTATGGCGGCATGAAGATGGCAGTGTTGCTGAATGGTAAGGGCTGATATTTTATATAATACTGAGTGCATCTTGCTGAATAATGATCAGAACGTAGAAGTGAGTGACACAACAAAAGCTTAATAGCATTTAAAAAGTTGGTAAACAAATACTCAGACTTATCTAACAATATTAAATCTTGCCCAACTATGTTTAATTGTTTATAATATGAAAGAATTAACGCTGCAACCTACACGCAAGAGGTACACCATACTTGCTGCCATCTTTGTAAATGTTGTTATCAACTACATGGACCGAAGTAATATTTCTGTTGCAGCAACCATGATAACGGTGGACCTTAAACTTACGCCGGTGCAATTAGGGTATATTTTTTCTGCGTTTGGTTGGACCTATGCAATACTGCAGATACCTGGCGGTATCATGACCGACAGGTATGGTGCCCGGTTAGTTTATGCATTCAGTATGATTTTGTGGTCTGTAATAACAATTGCCCAGGGCTTTGCTACCAGTTTTATTGTATTGTTTATTTTGAGACTGCTGATTGGTGTTTTTGAAGCACCATCTTATCCTGCTAATAATAGAATTGTTACCAGTTGGTTTCCTGATAAAGAAAGGGCAACAGCCATTGCTATATATACTTCCGGTCAATTTATTGGCCTTGCATTTCTTGCACCTGCACTTACTGCATTGCAATATTATGCTGGATGGCAGGGCCTGTTTATTATCACAGGGGCTGTTGGGGTTGTATGGGGCATTGTTTGGTATTTCTTTTACCGTGATCCGCTTGAACATGCCACGGTGAATGAAGCTGAACTGCAATACATAGAAAAAGGCGGAGGCCTTATTAATAGGAAAAATGTAAACAATAAAAGCACTTCACAACCTTTTAAATGGAGTGATCTCAAAGAAGTATGCAGTCATAAAAAATTATGGGGCATTTATCTTGGCCAGTTTTCTTTGGCTGGCACTATGTGGTTTTTTCTTACATGGTTTCCTACATACCTCGTAAAATACAGGGGTATGGATTTTATTAAGTCAGGTTTTTTAGCTTCGGTGCCCTTTCTTTTTGCATTTGCAGGTGTTTTGCTATCTGGTTTCTTGTCAGATTATATGATTAAGAAAGGACTGTCAACAAGCATGGCCCGTAAGGTGCCCGTCATTACAGGACTTTTGCTCAGCACATCAATTATCGGGGCTAATTATGTAAGCAGCCCTGCACTCATTATTATGTTTATGTGTATTGCTTTTTTTGGAAATGGCTTTGCATCAATTACCTGGGTGTTTGTTTCAACATTAGCGCCTAAACATTTAGTTGGTTTAACAGGCGGTGTATTCAATTTTATCGGTGGGCTTGCCGCAATCTTTGTTCCATTGATTATTGGATTCCTGGTAAGTGATGGCAGTTTTACGCCGGCTCTTATTTTCGTTGGCAGCCTCGGTATTACTGGTGCGTTGTGCTATATATTTTTAGTAGGTAAAGTGGAGCGTATAGAAGTGAACAAGGATTTGGTAACAAACTGATGGGTACTATTTGGCTGCTGTTACGTTGCACAATTGTACCTTATAATATTTTTAGCATTAAAGCAAAGACCAAATTATACCCGATGAATCAATCACAAATGTGAAAGTTCTTGGTTGTAAATATTAGTAATAAATTTTTAATGTTAAATATATGATTATGAAAAGTATTATATCCGTCATTGTATTATGTGGTCTTGTTATCTGTTATGGTTGTGCCACCAAAAACAATAAAGACAAAGAGGCAACAGTAGGAACTAAAGACATGATTTGGTGTTATAAGTAAAACTGCACTTGAAGCTGTCAATTCATTTTTTGAACTGGTGAAAGAGCAACGGATGATGTAAGTATTGTAAACAGTTTTTCAAAGGTAAAGAAATAGACTATTAAGTTAAAGACAATTATGAGGCTTGCAATTTTCAGAAACAGATTGTTTGATAGAAATGATTATTGAAAATTTATTTATTTATGAATATTGAATATTTTTTAAGTTGCGATTGGGGAACTTCAACCTTCCGTTTAAAGCTTATAAATACCATAGACCTGGGTGTTATGGCAGAGGTGAGTACAGGACAGGGTATTGCATCCACTTATAAATTATGGCAACAAAATACATCTGACAATACCCGACCGGATTTTTATAAAAATTTCTTAGCTAATAAAATCAGGCAAATTGAAAAACAGGTGTCTGTTTCATTAGATGGGGTTCCTGTAATAATTTCAGGTATGGCCTCATCCTCTATTGGAATGGTGGAACTGGCGTATAAAAGTATTCCTTTAAATGCTGAGGGGTCTGATTTAATAACATACACTATTAATTCAGATGCCAGTTTTAAACACCTGATATTTATTATTTCCGGGGCAACAAGTAAACGTGATGTTATGAGAGGAGAAGAAACGAAATTGGCAGGATGCTATTCTTCCAAAAGCTCCCTATATCTTTTTCCCGGGACACATTCAAAGCATATACAAGTTGAAGATGGAAAAATTGTGGATTTTAAAACGTATATGACAGGTGAAATATTTGACACACTAAGTAAAAATACAATCCTGGCCCTCTCAGTTAAAAAAGGAGCGGGGCTTAATGAACCAAAAAATTTTGAAAACTTTAAAAAAGGAGTATTAATTAGCAGGCATTCAAATATTCTTCACAATTGTTTTTTAGTGCGCACCAATATTTTGTTTAATAAACTTACCGAAGAAGAAAATTATTATTACCTGAGTGGCCTGCTTATTGGAACTGAGCTCGGTGATTTGCAAATAAATAACAGTGATACAATTACATTGGCAGCAAACTCAACCTTATTGACAGCCTATACTTTTGCCCTGAATATACTTAACCTGGTTGCTAAATCAAAGTTGATTATTGTTGATGCTGATGAAATAGTAACAAAAGGTCAAATAGCCGTATTTAAATTCGTAAAAAGTAATTCCTGAGTCCGAACAGAGCTGTATTATATCAAATTTTACATTCAAAATGTTTGCCTTATCAAACTTGTATGATTGAAATAAATTATAAATTATGGAAAAAAAATTAAGAAGCCACGAATGGTTTGGCAGAAAAGAGAAAGATGGAATTATTTACCGGAGCTGGATGAAAAACCAGGGTATGCCAAATGATATGTTTGATGGCAGGCCGGTAATAGGTATTTGCAATACTTTCAGCGAACTAACGCCGTGCAATGCACACTTTAGGGACCATGCTGAAATGGTAAAACGTGGTGTGTTGGAAGCCGGCGGTTTTCCTGTGGAATTTCCTATAATGAGTTTGGGGGAAACATTGCTGAAACCAACTGCCATGTTATTTAGAAATTTAGCCAGCATGGATACGGAAGAAAGTATTCGGGGAAACCCAATTGATGGAGTGGTGTTATTAACAGGTTGCGATAAAACAACACCATCAACTGTTATGGGTGCTGCAAGTGTTGGCCTGCCAACTATTGTTGTTCCAGGGGGACCAATGCTTAATGGAAGATACAAAGGTCAAACAATCGGCAGCGGTACCCATGTATGGAAGTTTGATGAAGATATGAAGATGGGAAAGATGACGCAAGAAGATTGTGAGTTTGCAGAGAGTTGTATGAGCCGTAGTATTGGGCATTGCATGACGATGGGTACTGCAAGTACAATGGCATGTATGGTGGAATCATTGGGACTCACTTTATCAGGAGCAGCTGCAATACCAGCTGCAGATAGCAGAAAAAAACAAATGGCACAATTAAGCGGCAGAAGAATTGTGGAAATGGTAAAAGAAAATTTAACCATCGACAAAATATTAACCAAAGAAGCTTTTGAAAACGCCATTATAATAAATGCCGCAGTAGGCGGCTCATCTAATTTTATTATTCATCTTATCGCCATTGCAGGAAGAATTGGCGTTGATTTAAAATTAGAAGACTTTGATACCATCGGGAGTAAAATTCCTTTACTATTAAATTTATTACCATCAGGAAAATATTTAATGGAAGATTTTTATTACGCAGGAGGCTTACCAGTTATATTAAATGAATTAAAAAATCATTTATACAAAAATGTAATAACTGTATCCGGTAAAAATCACCATGTTAATATCAAGGGAAATACTGACTGTTACAATGAAGATGTAATTGCCAGATATGAAAACCCTATACAAACCGATGCCGGTTGTGTAGTAGTTAAAGGAAATCTAGCAATAAATGGCGCTGTAATAAAACCCTCTGCTGCAAATCCTGCTTTACAGAAACACAGGGGTAGGGCTGTTGTATTTGAAAGTATAGAAGATTATCATGCTAGAATTGATAATCCTGATTTGGATATTGATGAAACCTGTGTGATGGTATTGAAATACTGCGGCCCTGTTGGGTATCCCGGAATGCCAGAGGTTGGCAATATGGCATTGCCAAAAAAATTATTGCAGAAAGGCCTAAAAGACATAGTGCGCATTTCAGACGGAAGAATGAGTGGCACAGCCTATGGTACTGCCGTGCTGCATGTTTCACCGGAAGCGGCTATTGGCGGCAATCTGGCATTGGTGCAAAACGGAGATATGATAGAACTGAATGTGGCACAGCGCAAACTGCACATGGATGTTAGTGATGTTGAACTGGCAAAAAGAAAAGCAAAATGGGTTGCACCCAAACCCGCTGCCAGCCGTGGTTATGTAAGTCTTTATATAAAACATGTGATGGGAGCTGATAAAGGTGCTGACCTGGATTTTTTACAGGGAAGCAGTGGAAGTGAAGTAACAAGAGATTCACATTAAACTCCCTTTTCTTTGGTAGGGTTGAGGTGAGGTTTTTTATGAAACAACTGTTACTATATATTTTTATTGAGCAAAAGATTTACGGGTACACCAGACTTAAAAGAAAATCATTGAATATCAGTTCAATCAGTGTCATCAGCGTTCTATCCAAAAAGCAAAATCAATTAAACCATTTGTAATCATTATCTCAGTAGCCCTGCTTGCATCATGTAATAACAATCCACAACAAAAAGACCAAACAGCAATGTATAAAGCAATTAGCACCATCAAAAAATACGATGCTTCATTGGATAGTATCATTTCTCAAAATACAAAACCAGAAATATTTGCCGAAGGTTTTGAATGGAGTGAAAGTCCCTTATGGACTGAAAAATAAAAAATACTTTTGTTCAGCGATCAACCGATGAATACTTTTTACAAATGGACAGAAGAAAAAGAAAATGAGATTTACCTTTAACCAAGCGGCTTAACCGGTACAACACCAAGTAAATGCAAAGTACCCGGCAGTAAAGGATTAACATTAGATAATGATGGTAATCTTGTTTTATGCCAGCACGGCTACAGATAAATGGGAAGGATGATTGCTCCATTGGACAAGCCCGAAGAAAATATATTTCTTTGGCTTCAAAGTCTGAGGGAAAACTTTTAAGCATTCCGAATCATTGTCTATTTAATAGCTCAAGCGAATTATTTTTAACTGACCCGCCTTATGGTTAAAAAACTCAGGATGATACCGATTCATTAAAAGAAATAAAACATAACGGAGTTTACAAAGTAAAAAAAGGCTGCAGGGTTATTTTATTGGTTGATTCTGTAACAAGGCCTAATGGTTTGGCATTTTTTCCAAAAAAAAATATTAGTTGCCAACAGGGACCCTGCAAAACCGGTATGGTATATATATGATGTAAATGGCGATTCCTTAACTAATGGAAAAATGTTTTATGATGCATCTGGGCTTGATAAAAGCTGGAATGGTTTGCCTGATGGTTTCAAGATAGATAAAAATGGAATGTATTTTTACAGGCTCCGGTGGTGTTTATATTTTCAACAGTATTGGTAAAAAATTAGGCATCCAACGTTTAGACAACTCAACAAGCAATTGTGCATTAAGCACTGATGAAATAATATTGTCTGTATCGAATGATATGTATGTGCTGCGGATTAAAATGAGATAAAAATACTGCTGAATAACCAGTATACACTATAGTTTTTTCTTTATGAACTTTGTACCTTACTGGGAAAAATAACTAAACTTGAAACTCTACAATTCAACCAATGCAATTGTAATGGAACAAAACGGAAAGTTTTAAACTGTATATGAAAACTGGGATACATTCATTAATGATGATAATGTATTACAAAATGCCAAAGCTTTAATCAGCAGTTTATCGGCAGGGGATGTATCATTGATAAAGGAAGTATTGGCCCCCATGGGTAGCCAGCAGGAATTATGGACATGTGGTGTTACGTATTTAAGAAGCATGGTGGGCAGGCAGGATGAAAGCAAAGCGGCAGGCGGTGCCAATTTTATGGTAAAGTATATAAAGCAGAAAGAGCGGAATTTTTTTTTAAAGCCACTGCAAATCGTATTGTTGGGCATGGAGATAAAGTGAATATCCGGAAAGATTCTACCTGGGATGTGCCAGAGACAGAACTTACATTAGTAGTTAATTCATTATGCAAAATTGTTGGTTACACAATTGGCAATAATATGAGCAGCAGAAGTATTGAAGGAAAAAATCCTCTTTACCTTCCCCTAACAAAAACCTATTATGCCAGTGCTGCATTGGGGGCCATGTATTTATATTACAGATCAGCCGCTGGATGGCAATACAATGATTCAGCTGGAAATTAAAAGAAACAACGTTAAAATGTTTAGTAATAAAAATGCCATCAGCCAGATGAAACGTACTCCGGAAGAACGGGTAAGATTTGTTTACCGGGAATGCTCATTTCTGCATGGATGTTTTATAATGACAGGTACCGGCATTGTTCCCGGCAGCGATTTTACATTAAAATCAGGCGATGAAATAGCAATATCAATTGAAAATATCGTAACATTATTTAATACAGTAAGATAAATACCGTAATGACATTTTTAATAATACTCTTTGCTATAGTTATTCAAATCTTTTTAACAATACAAAAAGTAACCCCTTTTTTATCATTACTGATTGTTGCTATTATTGCCGGATTATTATTGGGACTGAGACCGGAAGATCTTATACAGTCAGTAGAAAAAGGAGTGGGCAGTACACTTGGCGGTTTAGTTTTAATTATATGTCTTGGTGCAATACTCGGAAGAATATTAGAGATTAGTGGTGCTGCTGAAAAAATAGCATCAACATTAATCAATGGATTTGGGCTCAAATATATCCAATGGGCAGTATTACTCACAGGGTTTTTAATCGGCATTCCGCTTTACTATAATGCAGGCTTTATCATTTTAGTTCCGCTGGTATTTACCCTTGCCCGAAAAACCGGGTTGTCTTTATTATACATGGCCATTCCTATGGCAGCGGCATTGTCCACAACACATTGCTTTTTGCCACCACACCCCGGACCGGTTGTGCTGGTAAATGCTTTTCATGCAAATATGGGAACGGTATTAATGTATGGTCTCCTGATTACAATACCCGCTGTAATTATTGCCGGACCAGTGTTAGGGAATTTATTGCAAAAATTTAAGTTTGCTGCAACTGCCATTTCTTCAGCAGAACAAATTTCAACCGAAAAAAAACTACCCGCTAGCCTTCCCAGTTTTGTTATTGCATTATTACCTGTTTTACTGATAACTCTTGCAGTAATAGCCGCTAATTTTTTACAGGAAGGAACACTTATAAGAAGGATATTACTATTTACAGGAGACTCTACAATTGCGCTTTTACTTTCAGTGCTGTTAGCTATTTATTATTTTGGAATACGTAGTGGCAAAAAAATAGAAACTGTAATGAAATGGTTGAATGAAGCTGTTTCAGGTATTGCAATGATACTTTTAATAATTACTGCTGGTGGTATTTTCAAGCAAGTAATTATAGATAGCGGTACTGGTGCTTACATTGCATCCTTCAGCAGCAAATGGCAAATGCCGCCACTAATTTTTGCATGGATTGTAACTGCCTTATTACGGGTTATGATTGGCTCTGCTACAGTTGCAGGTATTACAGCAGCTGGCGTTGTTGCTCCATTAGTGGCAACAAGTGGAGTATCACCAGAACTGATGGTACTGGCTGTTGGGGCTGGCAGTGTTTTTGGTTCTCACATCAACGATTCGGGCTTCTGGATGTATAAAGAATTTTTTAAACTATCATTAAAGCAAACATTTTTGTCTTGGACAGTAATGGAAACAACTATTTCAATTATAGGACTTATTGGTGTTTTGATATTAAGTTTAATAGTATAAAACTGACAAATAAAATGAAACGGTTAGATTCTATTTTTTATTTTGCATCATATTTAATATCATGCATATTGTTGTAACGGGTGGTGCCGGATTTATAGGGAGTAATCTAATAAAAATCTTAATTCAGGATAATCCAGCAGTAAAAATTACATGTTTTGACATTGATCTGGCTGACATTTGGTAATATGAACTTGAATGTCTATAAACGTATCAAATCGTATTATCTATATCAAATCAATTCGTATATCTGTGTCTTAAATAGTCTCATATGGATGGAATGAAAATACATACACTGGGTTTTAGCCCTGCTAACTGGATGGAATTGATGCGGAGTTAAGCCAACTCGGCCGCTTCGATGCCCAATGGCTGGCTATTGAACGCAGGGAAAAGCAAACTTTAAAGGAACTAAAATCAATTGCCACAGTTCGAAGTATTGGTGCTTCAACCCGAATAGAAGGATCACATCTTTCTGATAAAGAAGTGGCAGTCCTGATATAAAACCTGAATATTTCAAAGCTTAGAGAAAGTGATCAGCAAGAGGTAGCAGGATATTATGATACATTAAATCTGATTGGGGAGTCCTATTGTGATATCGATATATCTGATAGTAGCATCAAGCACCTGCTTATTACACTGATGAAGCATAGCACCCATAAAGGGAACTAAAAAACGATCACTAACCGGGTACAACGAAAAGAAGCAGATGGAACAAAGAGACCTATTTTTGATACCACCTTACCGGGACTCGCAACAGACGAGGCTATGGCTCAACTTGTCCAGTGGTATAATAATGATAGTTCAACGCAACCGTTGATAAGGGTAGCCATATTTGTGTATGATTTTTTAAGTATTCACCCGTTTCAGGATGGCACTGGAAGGTAGAGTCATTTGCTGGCAACACTGTTGCTATTGAAGAGTGGTTATGTATGGATAGAGTATGTCAGCTTCGAGCATGAAATAGAACATCGAAAAAAGGTAAACTATAAAAATATGATGGATGCTTAGTATAACAGACCTGGAGAAGATGTGACAGGATGGGTATATTTTTTTCTGGATTGTTTGAAAAATATACAAACTCAGTTACTACAAAAAGTAAAAGATAAAGAACAACGGGAAACTGTGGGCGTCCGGGAACAGCATATCTATGCTATGGTGGACAATAACCCAGGTATCAGCAGTGGTGATATAGCTTAAAAATTAAAAATACCTAATTCAACTGTAAAACGTATTTTATCAGAGTTGGGGGCAACCCGTAATTTAATAGTACATAGAGCAGGCAGAGGAACAACCTATAGCATTGCAGTGACTGACCTGGTAAAAAGAGACGTGGGGCTTCGGTTTACAAATTAGGAAAGAATAAAAGAATTTACATTGCCACAACTAGGTTCATTCTTCCGGATAAAGAAAATTGTACTGACCCCATTATTTGAATGGAAACATCCGGGCGAATGTAGCATCCGTCTTTCACAAAATGGATTGTTCATAACTATAAAGGCTGTAACCAGCAAAGGGGTCGTGATCCAACAACCCTATTCAATATTGGGATACAATGATCCAAACTATTTTCAGCCGGTATTCATTGTTAACCCTACTATCGTTTTGCCGGAAAAACTTGCAGAGAAAGGGGTTTTCAAAATTGATTATCCTATCAGATGTACTATTGAATTGTCAGGTAGTGTTGAGCAATTTTATTTTGATGTGATACTGGTTACAGATCAGGGATAGCTAATTTTTGAGATTCATTAAAAGAGCAATGAAAGTTGCTCTTTTAATAGTGCAAATATTAAATCAACTATCTTAAAAACCAATGTATTTCTGTTAATGATTTGCTTAAATTCTTTTATAAGCTACCTGAAATAAATTTAAGATCGAATTTTTCTAATCCTTTAAAGCAGTACTTTGTAAGCAAACTACAAATACACTCCCTGTTGTTCTTAGCATTTCGAAAATAAAAGTAATATGAAGGGGTGTCAGTACTCCGCGACTATTGAACGTAAAGACAGTAAAGCCCCGTTGTCGGTCGTCTTCAGTTTTGGAAAAGATAAATGTTCAGAGTAATTGCCAAGGCGATGTTTCAGTATCAAACTCGATAAAAGTTTGTATTTTATTTCGGTTGTCGGTTTTTTAATAAGTGAAAACTATGAACCATGAAATCAAATGCAGCCGTTCAGGAGATTCGACCTTAGTGATTACCGGGAGTGCTTCAACATTTTAAGAAAATTTTGTTTCATACAACAGATCATTTCTTTGTTAACAGAAAAATATTACTTGTTTCTTTTTATTCCTAAAGTAATGTTCTTGATCGCATAACATCTACGTAATATCGGGGTTTTATCTTTGCGGCATAAATTATTAAAAACCTCAATCTTTTTTTATGAAAATTAAATTCATTTTCTCTGCAGCGTTCATTTTTTGTTCGTTTATGGTAAAGGCACAGGTGAGTATTATGAACTACGACACCAAACCCGTTTATTACCCTTCTTTTGACGTTTCTGTGCTGACAAGTAAAATTCCAGCAGGCTTTCAGCTTCAGGTCAGCAATCCATTGAACAAGAAACTTCATCTGCAGATCTCCGGCCGCCACCAGGGTGTATTGATAGACACCGTGATCAATGATGAAAATTTCGCTAGGATTTATAACATGAAAGAAGCGGAAGACGGCAGTTATATGATCAGTGTACGTTCCGGAAAAGAAAAGGTAGAAAAGGAAGTAGAACTGACTACAATTAGCAGCCGTAACCTGATTATCCGGGATTGATGCTGGTACCAATCTCTGAGCAGGTTACTTGATCGCCGACATTTTTTTCAAACCACGATGGGTTTACCCCTTCGTGGTTTGTTATATATTGCTAATTGTCTGAAAATTAGAAAGGAGGAAATGCCTGCAAAGCTTAATAACGTATGTATTATTTCAGACATGGCATCTTGTTTTACCGCTGGCAGAATAAAAAGACAAACCATACACTATAACCTTTTTCAAAAATTAATGTTCCGATTGACCTCCGGCATTTTTTTCTTTCACCTTTCGGATATTAATGCTTTATTAATTTTAGGTAAACAATTTCTTAAACGGAATAAAGCGGTCAATTAATTAATATTTTGTTTATTATTCGTTAACATCTTCCTGTTTTCACTGCCCTAATTTACACCACTATTTCAATCCATTCTTTAATAAACACAACCTGTTGTTTGTTTTCTGGGTTGCTTGAAAAAGAAAGCAAAAGAATAAGTAATGTTTGTCCTTTATCCATAACGTAATCATTTTTCACTGACGAATTGTTAAACCTTTCCCTGGCAATTCAAACCACAACTAGAGTTTATGCGACTTTTCCCATTCTTACTGTTTTTCCTGCTCATTTTTACTTCAGTTTCGGAACTTGCTGCACAAGCCAACGCTTCTATTAATCTTTTAACGTTGAATAGTGGCCTGGTAAATCTTGGAGGCAACGTGAATTTGCAGGTAACCGTCGGTAATACCGGCCCCATTTCTCCTATCGGCGTTAACAAAGTAAGAGCACAGATCAGTATTCCGATAGCTATAGCAAGCGCGGCACCCAATATCGAACAGACCGGTTTGCCTGCTGGGTGGATCATTTTGTCGAACACGGGGGGAGTAATCACTGTTTGTAACGGGACAGATATAATTCCTGTGGGTGCGCAGCGACAGGTGTTAATCAAAATACGGGGAGATGCTGTTGGTGGTCCTTCTACAATTGCAGGTCAGTTGACTTTCGGACCGGGCACCGGGATTTGCACAGGGTTGGGTACCTTATCCGGCGACCTGCCGGCCGACAATATTTCACAATCAACGATACAGGTTCTGGCGGTGCTGCCCTGTACGCTGAGTGTGTCGGCTAGCGCCGGGTCTATAATTTGTAACGGAGGTACTACTACACTCACCGCCGCTCCTACTGGTGCATCTGGAACCGTTGAATATAATTTAAATGGTGGCTCCTTTCAGTCCAGTAATACTTTTACGGTGAATGCCGCAGGATCACCCTACACAATTATAGCAAGAGAAGTTACGAACCCCACTTGCACAGCTACTTCGGCGCCGGTCATTGTTACACATCCGGCTGCTGTACCTGCACCAGTTGTTAATATTATACAACCAACATGTACTCTTGCAACAGGAACAATTACGATCACATCACCTACCGGGGGATTTATTTTTAGTTTTGATGGTGGCAGCTATACCGCCTATCCTGTGGGAGGATATGTGGCATCGCCCGGAGCTCATACACTGAGAGCGCAGAATTCCAACAATTGTTTATCCGCTATCACCAATATAACGATTGATCCGCAACCTCTTACTCCTGGTACTCCAACTGTGAGTATTGTACAGCCTACCTGCACTGTTGCTACTGGTACTATTACAATCACTTCTTCCACAATAGGACTCACTTTTAGTTTCGATGGAGCTGCCTTTGCTGCATATCCTTCCGGCGGTTTTATCGCCGTTGCAGGGTCGCATACCTTAGTAGCCCAGAATACAGCAGGTTGTATTTCTGCAGTAGCAAACATCTCGGTGGATACTCAGCCCGCAACACCTGCGGCACCAACAGTAAATATTGTACAGCCAGGATGTACAATACCAAACGGAACAATAACTATCACATCGTCTACGTCAGGTCTTGTATTTAGTTTTGATGGTGGTCCGTATATTGCATATCCGGCAGGTGGCTATGTTACAGGGCCGGGAGCGCATACTTTGATTGCGCAAAATAGTAGTGGCTGTACATCTGCAGTAACCAATATTGTAGTAGATACTCAACCAGTCACACCATCCGCACCCATCGTCAGCGTTGTACAACCAACCTGTACAACTGCCAATGGCACTATTACGATCACATCACCCACGTCAGGATTGAATTTTAGTTTCGACGGTGGTGCTTATGCAATATATCCACCCGGTGGATACCTGGCTTCGCCCGGATCTCATACATTGACGGCTCAAAACCCCAGTGGCTGTATCTCCACAATGACAAGTATCATTATTGACCCGCAGCCGGTAACGCCTGCTGCCCCGGAACCTGGCACGATCACACAACCTACCTGCACTATTTCAACAGGCTCTGTGGTTTTAAATGGATTGCCTTTCGGGAACTGGATCATCAACCCTGGTGCTGTTGCAGGAAATACAAGCAGTACAACTATTACTGGTCTTGCAGCGGGTACATATAATTTTACTGTAACAAATGCTGCCGGATGTACATCGTCTGTATCTGCGGATGTAGTCATTAACACCGTTTTGGGAGCGCCGCCGCCCCCGGTAGTAAGCATTGTTCATCCTACTTGCCTGGTGTCCACAGGAACCATTACAATTACTTCTTCTACAACGGGTTTAAGTTTTAGTCTTGATGGTGGTACTTATGCGGCCTATCCTCCAGGTGGCTATATTGTAAGTGCAGGACAGCATACACTTGCTGCTCAAAATGAGAGTAATTGCATTTCACCTGTGCTAAACATTACAGTAGACCCTCAACCGGTTACACCTTCGGCTCCGACGATCAGTGTTGTACAGCCAACATGCACTGTTGCTACTGGCACGGTCACCGTTACTTCGTCCACAATAGGATTAACATTCAGCTTTGACGGTGCTGCGTTTGCTTCTTATCCGGTAGGTGGTTATATCGCAGGACCAGGTCAGCATACTCTCACCGTTCAAAATTCATCGGGTTGTCTCTCTGCAATCGCCACCATCACCGTGAACCAACCACCGGTGACGCCGACTGCACCGGTAATAGGTCTGATTACACAACCTACTTGTGCTGTGCTCACGGGCTCTGTCGTTTTAACTGATCTGCCAGCGGGAAATTGGGTAATTAATCCAGGTGCTATAACAGGAAATACTTCCAGCACTACCATCACTGGACTGGTACCCGGCACATACAATTTCACCGTAACCAATGCTGCCGGCTGTACTTCAGCGGCATCAGCGAACGTAATGATAGTTCCTGTATCCGGGTTGCCCGATGCGCCCACTGTAAATGTTTTGCAACCAACTTGTGCAACTGCGACCGGTATTATTACGATTACTTCACCGGTCACCGGGTTAACGTTCAGCCTGGATGGCGGCCCTTATGCTTCCTACCCGGCCGGCGGATATATTGTTACATCAGGATCTCATACACTAACCGCACAAAATGCCGGTAGTTGTGTATCAGCCATCACAAATATTATAGTTGATCCCCAACCTTTAACTCCTGCCGCGCCAGTTGTAACTATTATACATTCGACCTGCACTGTTTCAACAGGAACCCTTACTGTTACATCGGTGACAACGGGTTTAACATTTAGTCTGGATGGCAGTCCTTTTAATATCTATCCTGTAACTGGATATATTGTTGTTCCGGGAGCACACACACTTGTTGCGAAGAATGCTGCAGGCTGTACTTCTTCCGTTACAAACATTATTGTCGATGCACAGCCGCTGACACCGGCATCGCCAACAGTATCTATCGTACAACCAACCTGTGCAGTAGCAACAGGTACGATCACAATTAGTTCCTCCACAACAGGGCTAACTTTCAGTTTGGATGGTGGCGCTTATGCTGCTTATCCAGCTGGTGGGTATACGGTATCACCCGGTGCTCACACATTTACCGCTCAGAATGCTGCGGGTTGTGTATCCGCAGTAGTGAATACTAACATTGATGTCCAGCCGATTTCACCAGCAGCGCCAACAGTCAGTATCGTACAACCCACCTGTTCTGTCGCCACCGGAAGGATCATGATAACCTCAGTAGCGACCGGATTATCTTTTAGCCTGGATGGTGGCGTCTATTCAGCTTATCCTGGAGGGGGATACATTGTTGCCGCCGGCTCTCATACCCTGACAGCACAAAACGCTGCGGGATGTATATCTGCTGTTACAACTATTAACATCAATGTACAACCGGGTTCGCCCACTGCAACACTCACTACCGGGGTAATTTTATGTTTTGGCGGAACAACGACCATTAATGTTGGAGCAACAGGCGGAACAGCTCCCTATCAATACAGTTTGAATGGCGGAACGATTCAGGCCAGTAACATTTTTTCAACAGGTGCAGGTGTTCACAGCATTGTGGTACGGGATGCTAATCTTTGCACGGGCACGGCTTCAATATCGATCACACAACCCACAGTAATCACTGCCTCATTAACTACGGGTACGATCTCCTGTAATGGCGGCACTGTTACACTAACAGTAACAGCAACTGGTGGAACGGGAACAAAAGAGTATCGACTGAATGGCGGACCTTTTCAACCTGGTAATACTTTTGTTGTTGGAGTTGGAATCTACACCGTATCAGTAAGAGATATAAATGGATGCAGTGTAACAACGCCTGCGCTGAATCTTACACAGCCGGCAGTCTTAACCGTGTCCGCAACGGCAGACAGGATCATGCGATGTGGAGGAACAACGGAAATCAGCGTAATAGTTTCCGGGGGAACAGTTCCTTATCAATCAACAGGCAGATTTATCCGCGGGCCTGGCACATGGGTATTTCCGGTCATTGATGCAGCTGGCTGTACCGCTTCCGCTACGATCACGATCGAAGCACCGGGATGTATAAACCCGAGAGTGTACCCAAATCCTGCAGGTCTTTCTATAACGGTGGATCATGATGAAGCAGCAGCAGGATCTAGTATGCAGGTTTATGATATAAGAGGTAGTTTGGTTTTATCTAAAGCAGTTCCGCAAAATGCATTTCAAACGACAATAGATCTCAGCAGGATAGCCACGGGCAGTTACGTATTGGTTTATTGGAATGGCAGCGAGAAGAAGACTGTACTGTTTGAAAAAACAACACACTGAGGTAAATAGATAAATCAAAGCAAGGTTAGGCAGCTATCCTTTAAAATAAATGATTTAATGATTCAGGGGATAATGGACAAGTGGTGCACTTTAACCATTCAATTAATAGAAATCACGGAACGATGCAAGCCATTTTAAAAAGAAAACACTCGGACTTTTGTACAATGATACAGGACATCAGGATCAGCAGGTCCCTCCCTGCTGCAGATCTTGCGGTCATGCAATCAGAACTTTGTACCATATTCGAAGATTACCAGGAAAGATTAAACGAACTGCGGACACTTATACGGGAGTATGAAGCAAAGAATAAGGCTATCCGCATTAAACTTAAACAAATGGTTCGGGAAGGAGTTTCGAAAAACAGTTCCAAAGTGAAGTTGGAAACAATTGGAAAATAATTCAGCAAAAAATGTTTTTAGTACTTTGATAATTCAAGGGGAAGTAAAAAATTATTATTAAAAGCCTTTTTTCCCGGTAACCTCGATGGTGGAGGTAGACCGGTTGTCTCCCGGATTTTCTCCCGGCAAGGTACCAGGCGCTGTTCCTGGGGAGGTACCATCTGAAAAGGATAACTGGCAGGAAATCGTCGAAGGACCACCCATCTTCATACCGCGGATAGCGACCAGTAGTGTACGGGCATCGTTCGCAGCTATCATGTCTTTTCCGTTTGACAGGTTGATCACTGAATCATTCTGACTGGTGATGGTCCATCCTGTGGGCAACACATGTCCTTCGGCTGCGATGCTGGCAATGGCCGACGGAACGCTTAGCTGCGTCTTTATTCTGTAAATACCAATATACGCTAAAGGGTCGGTATTATTGATTGTTATTTCTAGAAAGACAATTCCATTTTTGGTGACAATCCCTGACTTCTGTGTGAGGATATTCACCATTACGTTTTGCGAAACGGCCATTTTACTGAGAAAGAGAATTGCAAGAGAAGAAATAAAAAGCCTTATTTTTTTCATGGTGTTAGTTTGCTGCCTGGATAAAAACTGGTTTGCGGAAATCAAGCCAAACCTAATGATATAAGTAAAGCTAGTGAAGAAGCTTGCGCTATCTGCCAGGACCCGTTTAACGAATCATTATTTTAATGTTATTGAAAGTGTTCGCCGTTGCAATAAGTATTGTATCGAAGAAGCACGAAAAAAAATAATACTCGGTTAACAATTTCTTAATAAGAATGAGTCAATTATCGGTTTTCTTTGCACAAACCAAATCAGGATGAGAAAATCTTATTGCGTATTGCTTTTTTGTATTTTTTCAACCACAGCTTTTGCACAAAATGGTAAGATCACCGGTAAAGTGATCAATGCAGGTTCAGGACAAGCATTGACAAATGCTACACTAATTCTTACAGAATATTCCCGATCGGCCCTAACTGACCAGAACGGAGATTTTACCTTTAGTAAACTTAGCCCCGGTACGTATTCCCTGAAATGCAGCTACGTAGGCCATACTGATAAGATCATCGAAGAGATCATTGTAAAGAATGACGAGAATACGGTTATCAGTATTTCACTGGAGGAAAAAAAATCAGAAGCAGTCGTGTTAACTGCTTCTAGAACTAAAGCAGCCGGGGAAACAGTATCTTCTTTACTGGTTGCCCAAAAGAATAATGCAAGTGTGAGCGATGGGATCACTGCTGAAACTATTAGAAAAACACCGGACAGGAGCACCAGTGATGTGTTAAAAAGAGTAAGTGGAGCAAGTATTCAGGACGACCGGTTTGCCATCATCCGGGGTTTGAATGACCGGTATAATGCAGCTTTTATAAACGGTGCGCCATTGCCCAGTACCGAAAGTGACCGTAAGGCATTTGCTTTTGACATCTTTCCATCTGCGATACTGGATAATCTTGTTATCTATAAAACATCGACCCCGGACCGGAGCGGTGATTTTGCAGGAGGAATGATTGATATCACCACCAAGTCAATTCCTTCGAAAAATTTTACATCACTCAGTTATAGCATTGGCGTGAACAATACGATCACCGGCAACACACGATTTTTTTCAGAAAATAAAGGGAAAAAAGACTGGATTGGTATTGATGATGGGCGAAGAGCGATACCAGCGGGTGTACCTTCTACAATGGAAATAAGAAGCCTGCCCGTAGAACAGAATGCTCAACTGGCCAAACTTTTTTCACATTACAAGTGGGGGGTAAAAAAGAGGAATGCGGGACCTGACTATAATTTCCAGCTCACAAAAGGGTTTAATATCCAAAAAAATCAGAAAGAATTTTTGGGCGCACTCTTTTCATTGAACTATAAAAAAAGCTATACCCTCAATGCAGGTGATCGAAATGTGGTGTCTCCTAGAGGCGAGTTCAGGGATTCTATATTTAATGATGAAGTGATTGTAGCGGTGCTGGGTAACATTTCTGTTAAAATTAATAACAGGAATAGCCTGATCCTGAAAAATAACTTCAGCATCAATACGGATAACCGCCTTATTAAGCGAAAGGGCGTTCCGGATCTTGACAGCGATCCCAATACAGTTATACGTGACGTTGTTAGCTGGTTTACTTCGAACCAGATATTTTCTTCGCAGTTGATCGGTGAGCACCAGGTCGGCAGAATAAAAACCAGAGTGAATTGGCTGGCGGCTTATACAAAAGTAAAAAGAGACGTGCCTAATCTATCGCGGACTTCATATATTGGAGACTCGACAACGCAAGGCGGGGCTTTAATAAACAATAACCCAACGCAACTATCGGGTGCAGGCAGTATGTTCTTTGCTAAAGCAGATGAGAATATAAAAAGTATTAAAACCGATATTACACAGCCCTATTCTTTTATGAAGAATTCTCAGAATTTTCTTAAGATTGGGGCTGGGTATCAGGCACGGGAGAGAGACTTTACAAGCAGGTTGTTGGGATTTGCTCCTTATTTGGCTAATGGGGTCATGCATGACTTTACATTGAACCAGTTGCCGGAAGACCAGATCTTTTTAACACAGCACCTGGGTCTAATGAAGAATGGCAAAGGTGGATTTTTGCTAAGAGATGGCACCACGGACAACTCTGATTATGATGCGTCTTCCACGACGTTTCATGCGTATATCATGAATGACCAGCGTTTCTTTAAGAAATTCAGATTGATATATGGTGCGAGAATAGAGCGCTTTAATCAAAAGCTAAGTTCACCCAGTGCATCAGCAGGCCTGCCACCATTGACGATCGATTCCACCGTAACGGATTTTTTGCCTTCTGCTAATTTCGTATATTCACTTACATCAAAAATGAATGTCAGGTTATCTTATTCCCGCACGGTTAACCGACCTGAATTCCGGGAGCTTGCGCCTTTCCTTTTTTATGACTACCAGGCGCAATACTCAATCAATGGAAACACAAAATTGATTCGGGCCCTCATCGATAACTTTGATTTCCGGTATGAGTTTTTCCCCGGCAGGGCTCAGTTATTTTCTGTTTCGGCTTTTTATAAAAAATTTGAGAATCCCATTGAGATCGTTTTTATCCCGGGGGTCGGGTTGGGAGGTAGCCAGGCTGCTTACTCAAATTCAATATCGGCTGAAGTTTACGGCCTTGAAGCTGAGTTCAGAACACTACTTTCTACGCTTGTAGGTTCAAGAAAAGAAGATGGTCTTTTATCCAGGTTTACTTTATCAGCAAATGCCGCCTATATGAAGTCAACTGTTCAGTTGCCGTTTATTTCAGGAACTGGTGCCGTATCGCGACTCGCTGCCGAGCGGCCGATGCAGGGGCAATCACCTTATCTTATTAATGGAAGCTTTGGATATAGTGCTGAAAAAGCTGGGTTTTCCTCAACATTCTCAGTAAATAGGGTTGGTGACAGGCTATCGGTTGCGGGAGTGAAGGACGAAGTCTTTGATCTGTATGAGAAGGGGAGGACGGTTGCAGATTTCCAACTATCAAAATTATTTTTACAAAACGCCCTTGAACTAAAGTTTACCGCAAGAGATATCCTCGCCCAGAATTTAAGTATTTACTACGATAATGATCAGAGCAAGTCATATACAACTGGCGACATATTCTTTTCTTCTTATAAATCTCCCAGGGTTTTCACTTTTAGCGCTACGCTTAAATTCTGATCTACAGCTACGACCGCTGAATTAAATTTTTTTATCGCGTATAAAAAGATGGAGCCGCCGGCATACAAGGAATTTTTTTGTTACCGAATTGTGAAGGAAATATAAACAAGAAGCGGGCGTATCAAAAATATTTTTTCTTCACAATTCGGTTATCATTTCATAATGCACGGAAATCAAATGCAGGTTCTACATTCGTTCCCTGGTTAAAAAAATGAATCTTTTTTCGTGTAGCCAATTATACGTATTTCATTTTTTCTCCTTGCATCCTGCTCCTATTTTAAAAACAATTTAAATAACCATTCCTTTCGAAGTTTACCATTCGTTTTAAGTAGTGATACTTGAAGATTAAATTATTTTGCCCTTTGGTAACGGGTATGAAATAAATAGAAAGTCGAGTTTAGAATTTGTTCATCTCAAGTTTCTGATTTGATAACCGGTTCGTAACAATAGATTTTAACAAGCCATTTAGATTTGTCAACGAAAACAAGTAGAAAACAATTCGCAGTACGATTGAGCTTTTAATTCACTTGTTATTTTTTTAACATGACCAAAACAACACTACTCCTGCTTATTGTGTTCTCCACAACTTTTACTTCCCCGGTAAAGGAAACATTTTTTTTCTCTACCGCTGAACCCTTTCTCTTCCTGGATAGAATAGCGACGCACAGTTACCACAATGGCGAAACATCTTTGATTTCAATCGACAAACGCAAAAAAGCAAAGACAATAATTTTTTATAAACAAACAACTAAAAACCTGCAACCGAATTAGCAAACAAAAATCAACACTTTAAACCAGCAACAAACAACAACAAAACCAATCAATTACTTAATAAAATTAAAAAAAATGAAAAAGCAACTTCTATTTATCTTGTCTGTATTGTGCACAACAACAGTTGTTATCGCACAGGATATCACCAGCTATCGCGGTGCATTTGCCCCGGCACCCGATCGTCAATGGACCGAAAGCTGGACCAATTTTAATCCACAGAATACTTCTTATGGTGCACCGACAGTAACCATAAACGCTGACATTACTGTTAATACTACCTGGACAGCCAATAATGTTTACTTACTGGATGCGCTTGTATATGTTAACAGCGGAATTACTCTTACTATTGAGCCAGGTACTGTAATTCGTGGCAATGGTGGAAATAAATCAATACTGGTAGCCAGAGGCGGTAAACTGATCGCCGAAGGTACAGCCTGTAACCCCATTGTATTCACTTCCAGTCAGGCGGCAGGATCAAGAACTCCCGGTGCATGGGGTGGTATACTTCTTTTAGGGAGCGCCAGGCATAACCTGGGTACTGCTAACCTGATCGAAGGACTGTCAAACGCAGATCCCCGCAACTTCCATGGTGGCACTAACGATAATGACAATTCAGGCGTATTAAAATATGTACGTATTGAATACAGCGGTTTTATTTTTTCTGCTAATAACGAGATCAACGGATTAACGATGGGCTCAGTGGGAAATGGGACTATTATTGATTATGTACAGGTTTCGTTTGGCGATGATGATGCCTTCGAATGGTTTGGTGGTTCTGTGAATGCAAAGCACCTGGTAGCCTTTAAAGGAAAAGACGATGATTTTGATACAGATAACGGTTATAGCGGAACGGTGCAGTATGGATTGTCAATCAAAGATCCAAATATCTCAGATGCATCACAATCAGAAGGTTTCGAATCTGACAACAGTGCTACCGGTATCAATGGACAAATACCAAAAACAAGCGCAAAATTCTACAATATTACCCAAATCGGTGGTTTCCGTTGTAACAGCAACGCTGCTGCTTCCGGTGTAGCTCCAACAGCATTATTCCTTCACCGTAGAGGTGCCCGTGTCAGAAGAAATTCTGATCTGAAAATAGTGAACAGTATCCTGATGAATAACTGGAGAGGCCTTTTTGTTGATAACGCTGTAGTAGGTGCTAATCTTACTGCACCAGTGTCTGTGAACTACGCTGAGGATTCTGCGGTTTTCAGAAATAATATCGTTGCGGGAGATTTTACCACAACATGGACAGGTACAACCTACAATGGTACAAAGTCACTTGCGTGGGAAGATTTGAATAGCCGTATTGTTGGTACCAACCTGGCGTATCAAAACGACTCATTAAATACTTGCAGCATATTAGTAGACGCCTGGAATGCAAACCCAGTGCTTGCTGATTTTCGCCCTAATGTGGCTGGCGATGGTGCAATCGTGACAGATCCTACTAACCTCACTGTAGGTGCAGATCTTGCTCCGATCGTTCAGATAGATGGTGCTTTATTTGCTGCCAACCAGGCCAGCGATTTCCTTATAGGTGTACTTGAGAATGGAGGCGGTTCTACAAATGGCGTCATCACTGTTACCATTCCTAAACTTTCAGGCTGGAGCATTACTGTTCCGGGTTTAACGCTTACAGGTATTAACCAGTCAGGTACTAATGGTAATTCTAACGTAGGTGGTGGAACTCCTAATAATAACGGTAGTTGGAATTTCCGCGATGATGGTGCAAATATCATAGCTACTTCAAAACCTGGTGTGGTAATCGCAAAAAATGATTTTTCTCAGGTAGGTTTTGTAGCTACACGTTTGGGTGCAACTTCTACCGGTACTAACCAAAACCTTGGTGTGTTTGTTAGCGGCGGTGGCGATGTTACCACTGGTAATAACTCTGCCCTTACTGGCTTCAGCGCAAACTAATGTAAGCACATAGCTAAACTAAAAAAATATGAAACTAATAAAATTGCTAATGCTGATGCTGGTATGCGCTATTACGGTTTCGAGCGCATCCGGACAGGCAAATGCATCAATCAACCTCCTGACCCTGAATTCAGGGCAAGTCAATCAGGGCGGTGTGGTGGATGTGCAGGTTACGGTTGGTAATACGGGACCGGTCTCTTCTATCGGTGTGAACAAAGTAAGAGCCCAGATCAGTATTCCAATCGCAATAGCCAGCGCATTACCCAATGCGGGACAAACAGGGCTACCTGCCGGCTGGACAATATTGTCCAACACTGGCGGAGTGATCACTGTTTGTAATGGAACCGATGTTATTCCCGTTGGTCAACAACGCCAGATATTTATTAAAATACAGGGAAATACGGTGGGTGGTCCCTCTACAGTTGCAGGTCAGTTAGGTTTTGGACCTGGTACCGCTGTTTGCACAGGATTGGGTACCTTGTCTGGCGATCTTCCTGCCGATAATATTTCACAATCAACGATACAGGTACTTCCCGCAGCTGCTTGTAACCTTTCGGTTTCTGCTTCGGCAGGAACCATTGCCTGTAACGGCGGTACAACAACATTGACAGCTACTCCAGCAGGAGCGGCTGGATCTGTTGAATACAGTATCACAGGCGGAGCTCCTTTCCAGCTAAGTAATATTTTCACGGTGGCGGCTGGAACATACACAGTTACTGCAAGAGAAGTGGCCACTCCCGCTTGTTCAGCTGCATCAGCCCTGGTTAATATAGCTCAACCGTCGGTGATTTCGGCATCAGCATCAGTGGGTTCACTTACAATATGTAATGGTGAAGCAACAACACTCACAGTGATTGCTTCAGGCGGAACAGGATCTTTGGAGTATAGCTTGAACGGCGGTGCTTTCCAGTCTGGCAATTCATTTGCAGTTAGTGTGGGTACATATACCGTTACTGTGAGGGATGCCAATCTCTGCACAACAAATACAAATTCCATAACTGTTAACGCATCTCCAGCTATCACTGCCTCTGCATCGGCAGGCACAATCCTTTGCAATGCCGGAACAACAACACTTACCGTTGTTGCATCAGGAGGCACAGGAGCACTGGAATATAGCCTGAATGGTGGTGCATTCCAGGCGAGCAATACTTTTACAGTTAGTGCGGGAACACATGCAGTTACTGTCAGGGATGCAAATCTCTGTTCCGTAACAACTGCACCAGTGACAGTTAATCAGCCATCAGCTGTTACGATGTCTGGTTCAGTTACTACGCCCATCCCCATTCCTGGAGGTACCGGAACGATCACGGTTAGCGCCGTTGGTGGTACCGGAACTAAGACTTATGTGATCACTTCAGGAACAACCATCAATACAACTGGTGCAACGTCAGGGGTGTTTACGACCCTGCTTGCAGGCACTTATGTATTTACAGCTACAGACGCAAATGGTTGTACCGGAACTATTTCGGTTCTGTTGAATAATCCAATTGCAGGACCAGCGAATGCATCTATTAATCTTCTGACGCTTAATAGCGGCCTTGTAAACCTTGGAGGAGTTGTAGATGTACAGGTTACGGTGGGTAATACAGGTCCAAGTTTTATCGGTGTGAACAAAGTAAGAGCCCAGATCAGTATTCCAATCGCGATAGCCAGTGCATTACCTAATGCAGGTCAGACAGGATTACCTGCCGGCTGGACAATTTTGACCAACACAGGCGGAGGGATCACTGTTTGTAACGGAACTGATATCATTCCTGCGGGTCAACAACGCCAGATATTCATTAAAGTACAGGGAAATACGGTGGGAGGTCCCTCTACAGTTGCAGGTCAGTTAACTTTCGGACCTGGTACAGGTGTTTGTACAGGACTGGGTTCTTTACCCGGAGATCTGCCAGCGGATAATATCTCTCAATCAACGATCCAGGTGCTGTCTACCTGTAATCTCGGTGTGTCTGCTTCAGCCGGTGTCATTGCATGTAATGGTGGAACTACCACACTTACCGCAACCCCAACCGGAGCAAGCGGAACCGTTGAATACAGTTTAAATGGTGGTGCCTTCCAGGCAAGCAATACCTTTACTGTAAACGCAGCCGGATCACCTTATACAGTTACTGCAAGAGAAGTTAATACTCCTGCTTGTACAGCAACATCTGCTGCTGTAACGGTAACTCAGCCTGCGCAGTTAGTAGCAGCAGAAAGCCATACAGCAGTTCTTTGCTTTGGTGGTTCATCTACTGTTACGATCAGTGCTACAGGGGGAACTGCTCCTTACACAGGAACCGGCACATTTACACAAGCGGCCGGTACACAATCATATACTGTAACTGATGCAAACGGATGTATTTCATCTGTTAGTGTTACGGTAACACAGCCATCAGCAGTTACAGCTTCTGCTTCATCAACCCCTGTTACAACGATAGGTGGTTCAAATGGAACAGCTACTGCAACAGCAGCGGGTGGTACAGCTCCTTACACGTACTTATGGACTCCAGGTGGTCAAACTACAGCGACTGCTACCGGTTTGACAGCAGGTAACTATTCAGTAACGGTAACGGATGCAAACGGATGTACAGCAACAGCAACTACAACAGTAGGTTCTCCTGCATGTAACATCACGTTGTCGTTCACACAGGTGAATGTACTTTGCTTTGGAGCTTCAACAGGATCAGCGACAGTAACAGCGGCGAATACCACTGGCACTGTATCTTATCTTTGGAGCAATGGTCAAACCTTAGCAACCGCTACGGGCCTGGCAGCAGGTACGTATAGCGTTACGGTAACCGATGGAGCAGGATGTACTGCTACCGGTTCAGTAACGATCACCCAGCCATCTTCAGCAGTTGTAGCAGCAGAAAGCCACACAGCAGTTCTTTGCTTTGGTGGTTCATCTACTGTTACGATCAGCGCTACAGGGGGAACTGCTCCTTATACAGGAACCGGCACATTTACACAAGCGGCCGGTACACAATCATATACTGTAACTGATGCAAACGGATGTACTTCATCTGTTAGTGTTACGGTAACGCAACCAGCTATATTAGCAGCACCAACTGTAAATGTTGTACAACCAACATGTGCGGTTGCAACCGGAACGATCACGATCACCTCATCTACAGCGGGATTAACATTCAGCCTGGATGGTGGTGCTTATGCAGCGTATCCGGCAGCAGGTTATGTTGTTTCAGCAGGATCGCATACACTGACAGCACAAAATGCAA
>Ga0163149_10000381_pt1 | contig 58491 bp, 42 predicted proteins | sample OliLakLV19MP5G1_FD_148604 | JGI IMG/M metagenome (GOLD analysis project Ga0163149, IMG submission 148604) | Freshwater microbial mat bacterial communities from Lake Vanda, McMurdo Dry Valleys, Antarctica - Oligotrophic Lake LV.19.MP5.G1 | ecosystem: Environmental > Aquatic > Freshwater > Lake >...
CTATAAATAAGTGGAAATAATTAATTACTATAAAACGCCTGATCATTTTTTACTCAAAAGTTGTGCAATGAACCGATTTAATAACGTGAAAAATTGTATACGTTGCCTGTAAAGCAAAAATTAATCCATTATTTTCAAAATCGGCACTTAATTGCTGTCAATATGTACGAGGAATGCTGAACAACTGAAAGTTACTGCGAATTTGGTAAAATGGCAATACTAATTAGTAGCGATTATAACAGATCCACCTGGCTAGTTCAGGCCCTTAAAGTAGGTGTTGTTTAAGTAGTTATGGATATTTAAACTATGAAAAACAGCTTATTGAAGAGATAAAAAGACAATAAAAATTAGCAATTCTTTACTGATATTTCCTCTTGTAGAAGACTTGCTGTGAATAGACCTGTGGTACATAGTTATATTTTCCATGGTGTTTGTTTTATAATAATAAATCACCAGAGAAAAAGGAACAGCCAGCAAATTATGTTGTCAGAAAAATAAAATATTATACCTAGTTAATGAATAAAAACAAGTATAATACTATGGCTATTACATTACTTAATAAGGTTTACATGTCCTGTATAACGTTTTTTTTGTCCGAGAATATCATCGAATCTAATCTTCCAAACATAAGTGTCTTGTTGCGCCGCCTCTGAGCCTCCCATCACTATCCCATCCCATCCTTTTGCGGGGTTATTGGATTGAAATATTAAACTTCCCCAGCGATCGTAAATGATCAGTTCATATTTTTCACCATCAATTCCAACACCCATAGGATTGAACAGATCATTTGTTCCATCTGAATTTGGTGTAAATGAATTTGGAATATATACTGCTACATCAGGAAGGATACGAACATAATCACCTGTAATACTTTTGCATCCAAACTCATTACTTATCTCAAGTATAACAACATAATATCCGGTATCCGCATAGGTGTAAGAAGTATTCTGCGTGGTTGAGGTATTATTGTTCACATCACCAAAGTCCCATTGCCAGCTAGTGGCTCCAACAGAATTATTTTTAAAATATATATTTGGGTTGAGTATGCTTGTTTCTTTTGGAGTGGCTGTGAATGCCGCAATGGGGTTGGGGTGTACGGTGATGAAATTATTTTTTGTGATAGAACTCGAGCAGCCATTTACGTCTTTTGAAGTAAGCGAAATGTTATATGAGCCGGGGTTTGCAAAACAATGATTTACTGTACCGCAATTATTCGAAGTAGTGTTATCACCAAAATTCCAATGACATTGAACGATCGCAGGATTGTTCCCGCTGCTAAGATTTATACACAAAGGTCCGCATCCGTTTGTTACATCGGTTGTAAAATCAATAACTGGCAACCCCAGAACAGTAACCGAACTTTGTGCTACTGCCGTACATCCTTTAGCATCAGTTATAGTAACAGTATAAATTGAAGAGTATAATGGAATAAAATTTATTGTTGCACCCATTAATCCGTTGTTCCAATTGTAGATATATCCCGGCGTTGCTCCATTAGCGGTTGCATTAATAGATGTCGTGGAACCGGCGCATGCAAAAGCATCAGAGGTAGCTGCTGTTAATTGTGTTGGCTCACTAATATTAGTAGAGAAGACGGCCGTGCAATTATTTGCATCAGAAACGGTAACAGAATACACTCCTGCATAAAGATTATTTGCGGAGACTCCTACGGTACCTGCTTGCCACGAAAAATTATATGGTGGTGTTCCGCCGACTGTTGAGGTGACAGAAGTGGAACCATTATTTTCGCCGAAGCATGACACGGATGTTGCCTGGACTGTTGAACTTATCGCAGCAGGTTGAGAAATAGTTACAGAGGTGATGTCCTTGCATCCATTTGCATCGGTTATGGTTACAGAAAAAACTCCAGCACATAATCCGGGTTCTGCAATTGCAGCACCGCCGGTGCTCCAGTTGTATACATAAGGGCCCGATCCTCCTGCGGTACCAGCCGTGGCCGTTCCATCGCATGCACCGTTGCAACGTGTATTCGAAGAAGAGGCAATGCTCGCAACTACACCATTAAGATTTGCAACAGTTATATTTCCCAAAACGGAACAAGCGTTTGCATCAGTAACAGTTACAGAGTAAATACCAAATGGAATATTATTATTAAATGCAGATGCATTTCCGTTGTTCCATATATAATTGTATCCTGCGGTTCCACCGGACGGAGTTGCTGTTGCAGATCCGTCGCTTTGATTACAATGCGCATCGGTACTACTGAATGACAATGAAAGCGCGGTTGGTTGACCAACATTGGTTGTACCTATGCCAACACATCCGTTGGCGTCTATAACAGTTACCGAATATATTCCGGAAGGTAATGATGATGCTCCGCTTCCAATGGTTGAGTTTGACCAGTGATAAGTGTATCCCCCCGCCCCACCTGAACCAGCTGCTGTTGCAGAGCCGGTAGCCGTTGCATTACATAACACATCAGTGGTAATAATATTTACAGCAATTGCGCTTGGCTCGGTGAGATTGTATGTTGCTAAAGTTTGGCATCCGTATTGATCGGTAACAGTTATCGAATAAATTCCTGCGGTGATAGAAGAAATATTAGATGTAGTACTAGTTGTGTTCCATGAATAGTTGTATGGCGGCGTACCCCCAATAGTTACAGAACTTAAAATGCCGCTGTTGCCACCATTGCATGAAATAGAAGTCGTGAGTAACGCGCTTACAAGAAGTTGAGGAGGTTGCACAATAGTTACTGCTTTAGTTGCAGTACATCCTGCATTATCGTTTACTGTTAATGTGTAAACTCCTGCAGAAAGTCCGGTTGCTGTATTGGTATTTTGAATTGGATTTGTTGACCATTGATATTGATAGCCCGGTATGCCACCTAAAGCAGTACCAATGGCAGAACCACTGTTATCTCCATAACAAGCTAAATTATTTTGTGTAGGAATAAAAGCATATAGTGGAGGATTGGCAACAATATTTAACGGAATGATAACTGAGTCAAGCGGACAATTGACTCTTAATTTAACCTGGTAAGTGCCGGATACGCTATAAGTATGAACTGGATTTTGTAAGGTTGATGTTGTTCCATCACCGAAATCCCAAAACCAATTTGATACTGACCAGTTTGGATATAGTAAACTGCAGGCCCCTTGTTTAGTATTATCAGTAAAGGAAACAACAGGAAGCGTACAAGCAACATGATTTATATTATAAGTAAAATCAGGAATAATAGTTGATTTAAATTTCAAGATAGTCCCTTCATCATAACTACTATTCGAATTTGGCCGTGCTCCATTTTGATATGCTCCTGCGGTAGTAGGAAAATTAAGTGAGTGTGTAGTCGCGCCTATGTAAACATATTCATCGCAATTACCAAACAGATCAATAGAGGGATAATAGTCGTTGCCACCCATGCCAAGATAAGTTGAATAAAAAATTTGCGACAGATCAGAGCTAAGTTTAGCAAAATAAATGTCCTCCATAGATGATATATTAGCATCGTAAGAGCAGAGTGGGATGACGGGCATATTGCGAGAAATATAAACATGACACACCATAAATATTTCATCCTGAGAGTTAAGAACTAATTCTGGGAAGAAGTCATTATTACTGCCGCCGACATAGGTTGAATATACTAATCCTGCTATACCGTTTACTGTTGGGTTGATGCGCGAAATAAAAACATCCCAGGTGCTTGTTGTTGCATTAAACGAATTGTCGAAAGCTCCGGGTGTAGTGGGAAAATCAGTACTAACGGTTTGTCCGGCAATAACAATATCATTGTTTGATGCAATGGCAATATCTGTTGCTGCTTCAGAATAGGTGCCAGCCATAGGGCTGGATCCTCCCAAATAACTGGAATAGTCAAGGGCGCTTCCCAATGAATTTACTCTGCAAACAAATCCATCCCAGGTTCCGCTTAGTAAATTATCAAGGCAAACAGGGCTTGTATACATGTTAGATGATCTTGTTGATCCTACTACATAAGCTTCTCCCAGACTATTGGTTTTTATTCCAAAACCTACGTCGATATTATTTCCTCCCAGATATCTGAAATATTTTAAATCCGTAGCTCCGGTTGATTGAGGAGAAATTTTGCAGACAAAAGCGTCACGGTTACCACCAAGAAAAGCATTGCCGGCTCCTGTAATATTCAACGACTGTGTATACCCGCATACATAGGCATCCCCACGGGCATCAACATCAAGGTCTTCTGCCCTATCCTCATCGGTGCCTCCAATTAGCGTTGAATATAATAATGTTGTAGCGCCCGGATCAAGCTTAAACAAAAATGCATCGTAAATACCATGTGCAGCGCTTGAGTAGGGTTTGTAGGAATTAATAGTTGTAGGGAAAGGCGAAGCCGGCACGAACGATCCGGTTGTTCCTACAACATAAATATCTCCGTTGCTTGCAACACGAATACTTCTTCCAGCATCGTCAAGGCTTCCGCCTACATATGTAGATAAAAGCAGCGATGACCCCGTAGGATCTAACTTTATTACGAATACATCCGATCCACTGAGCGTATTGTATAGTGCGCCTCCAAAAGTGCCTCCTGAAAAAGCTGTACTATACACTCCGGGTGTTATAGGAAAACCGTCATTATGTCCTCCGGTAGCATAAACATTTCCATTTGCATCAACATCAACATCAATATCATAAAGGTATCCTGATCCGGAAATAGAATTGCCGCTTACAAATGTTGACCAGTCCAGTGTCACAGGATCAATTACAAGTGGCTGTGTTCTATCATATGATTCGGTTATTGCAAAACCAAATGTGTTATCATTAATTAATCTGTATTCAACCGCAACATTTTTTTTCTCTCCATTTATTACTTGGTAGGACTCGGGCATATGTTCTTCCAGTGTTCCCCATTCGGTAGTGATCATTAATTTTTTATTCTCAATGGATAATTTTTTTATTCCTTCACATTGTGCTTCTATGGAAAGTACATTGCTTCCTGGATTCAGGATGTAATCGTATTTCAAATTATTATTGCTCCAATAATATTTTGCATCGATGCCTGGATATAAATTTTTATATTCTATCATTCTGTAATCAGGCACATTCAATTGATTTTTATCAGGCGATGAAGAGTATAAATAATTAGTATGGCTTTCTTTTTCTCCGAATGAGTTAACCACACAGTTAGGATTTGAATTTTTAAAATTCATGTTCCACACCATGTACTCCAATTTATCTTCCTCGTTTAATCCAAATGAATTTGCGTCAGCAACATTTGGCATTGATTTAGCGAATCCGAAACTCATCCCTGACCTTAAGAATGTAACTTCTGCATTCCATCCCGGTGAAGATCCCCTGTAAAGAACTTTCCCATCCCATTGTCCCATATTTTTTCTGAAGCTTACCGGAATATTTTTGATCGATTCCTCTATCTTTTTTTTATCTTCAGAAAATGAATTATTTGCGAAAGAAACAGTCCGATTAAAAAATGAGATAATTAATGCAAAGGCCAGTAGGTTATGGGGATGTGTTTTCATTTTCTTCGCTGTTGAGGTGATATTTGTACAAATAAATATATGCCCTCGAGCATACAAATGGGAAACATTAGTTGTATACTATACGCAATCAAAAATAAATTAAATGATTAAAAAGATGCCAAATTAATATATAATTGCATATTTATTATACCTAATCAAGGTGGGGGAATGTGAGAAAGGGAGTATTTCAGAAGGTTAATACAACTGGTATTTATTGCCGGAAATATGTAGGAAGCGTAGATTTATTCTCTCCTGGTAAGTGAGGTCTTCAAAGGATTTTCGGAAATTTCAGAATGAATAGTTCTGTTTTTGAAAATATCGCATGCCAGGTATACCGCATTTCTGAATGAAGTTTCTGAAGCAATATTTTTCCCTGCTATCTCATATGCTGTTCCGTGATCAGGTGATGTTCGTATAATAGATAAACCTGCAGTATAATTTACTCCCGTATCAAAACAAAGCGCCTTGAATGGAATGAGGCCCTGATCGTGATACATGGCCAATACTGCATCAAATTGTTTGTATGTATCTGATCCGAAAAATCCATCGGCAGAATAAGGGCCATACGCTAAAACATTTTCTTCCTTTGCTTTGTTGATTGCAGGTATAATAATTTCCAACTCCTCTTTGCCAATAGTTCCTTTATCGCCTGCATGGGGGTTTAGTCCAAGCACAGCTATTTTTGGTTTACGAATACTAAAATCCTGCAACAATGAATGCGCAAGCGCCTTTATTTTTTTTAAAATCTTTTCCTGTGTTAATTGTGATGCGACATTGGCTAGTGGAGTGTGTCCGGTAACTACTGCTATGCGAAGTCCATCGGCCGCCAATAACATAAGTGCATTGTCGTTGCCGCCAAATTTTTTATCCAGGTAATCGGTATGCCCCGGGAAATTAAAAGTATCTGATTGTATGCTGTGTTTATCAATTGGCGCAGTTACCAATACATCTATCTTTTTTTGAAGCAAGGCATCACTAGCAGCTTCTAAAGACTTAAGTGCGTATTGTCCAATATTAGCATTGGCTTTTCCCAGGTCAATATTTATTTCTTCCTCGTAACAATTAATAAGATTAACGCGCTTTTCATTAAGTGTATCAAGATCCTTTACAGGATTAAAACTAAAATTTTCCTGCCCCAACGCTTTGCGGTGATAAGATGCTGTTTTCAATGAACTGAAAACAATAGGTGTGCAAAGTTCAAATATTTGTGGATCAAGAAAAGCTTTGATAATTACTTCTAGGCCAATGCCGTTTACATCACCATGAGAAATACCTACTCTTATTTTTTGTTCAGACATTTAAGCGTTGATTACTTCTTTACAATATTCCTGAAAAAGTCAAATAATAATCTCACGCCAACACCTGTTCCGCCTTTAGTACAGTAACTTGTTCTGTGATCAATAAATGATGGGCCTGCAATATCAAAATGCATCCATGGATAATTGGTGAAGTGAGATAAAAATTTCCCGGCAGTAATTGCACCTGCATAAGGTCCGCCAACATTTTTTATTTCGGCAAGATCAGATTTTACCAAGTCACCGTATTCTTCCCAGAAAGGAAATTCCGCTAATCTTTCGTGTGTATTATTTCCGCTTTCTTTTAATTTCCTTTTTGTGCTTTCATCCGCATTGCCCACCACAACTGTTCCGTATGGTCCGATAGCAGCTACTGCAGCTCCGGTAAGTGTAGCAAAATCCATTACTAACAAGGGATCATATTTAGATGCATAACTAAGCGCATCTCCCAATAACATGCGGCCTTCAGCATCAGTGTTTAACACTTCAACGGTGAGCCCGTTATGCATAGTAACAACATCACCAGGTGTATAAGCGTTTTCGCCCGGTCTGTTATCTGTCGCAGGGACAAGAGTAATAACGTGTATAGGGAGTTTTGCTTTTGCGATCGCATAATGTGCGCATGCAACTGCGGCTGCACCCGCCATATCCGATTTCATTCTGTCCATGGAATTATACGTAGGCTTCAGAGACAACCCCCCGGTATCATATACAACACCTTTGCCCACTAAAACATATGGTTTTTTATTTTTTGCATTGGAAGGTTTCCATTCCATTACAGTAAATGTAGGAGGATCCTGGCTGCCGCGGTTAACTGCAAGCAGTCCGCCCATTTTCAATGCTTCAATTTTCTTTTTGTCGAATACCTCTACTTTGCTTCCGCATTTTTTAGCGAGAGAAGAAATTTCTGCCGCTAATTTTTCAGCTGTAAGATAGGAGAGAGGTTCATTTACAAGAGTACGCGCGGTTAAGGTCGCATCAAGAATGATCTCCAGCATCTCAATATCTTTTTGATTTACTTTAGCACTTTGAATATGAATTGCTGAAAGAGAATTGATTTCCTTCTCTGCATGCTTCCTGTATTTTAAGAACTGGTAGTTCCCAAGCACCATTCCTTCGGCAACTGCCAAAGCATAACCGTTTTTATTATCGGTATCAATAATAGTAATCTCTTTTATTTTTTGTTCGTTGGCAAGAACAGTAACTACGTTTCCTGAACGTCTGCATTGTTCTAATATATTTATTCCGATCTCATTTTTAGATTCTGGAGCAATAACAAAAACCCAGCTTCCTAAATGATTGAGCGCAGCATATTTTCTATCGTTATCGAACCTCGTTTTAACGTAGTTTGTCTCTTCTTTGGTAAGGCCCCATTTTTCCCAGTTCGTTTTTTTGTTCCCTAGCAACACAATGCTACTTCCCTGGGCCGGTTTAGATACTTTCTTTATGAGCGTCATTATTGTTAAATTTGAGGAATATTGTTTTAGTATATTAAGGGCGTAAAAGTAAAGAATTAATTCCAATTTTGGGTCTGCACAAATGATGAACGGCGATAAACTACTGGCAAAGGCATTACAGTTTGATTTTCTTACCAAAGAGGAGGGAAAATACCTGTTTGAGAACGCCCCGACCACGGAACTTGCCTATGTTGCAAACGAGCTGAGAAAGAAGCAAAAAGGTGAAACAAATATTATTACCTGGATCATCGATCGCAATGCCAATACTACCAATGTATGTACTGCTAATTGTAAGTTCTGTAATTTCTACCGTATCCCTGGACATAAAGAGGCTTATATCACCACAATTGACCAGTATAAACAGAAAATAGAAGAAATGTTTCGTTATGGAGGCGAACAATTGCTTTTACAAGGTGGGCATCACCCGGAATTGGGTTTAAAATTTTATGTTGATCTGTTTAAAGAGTTAAAAAAATTATATCCGAATTTAAAACTGCACTCATTAGGTCCACCGGAGATAGCGCACATTACCAAGCTTGAAAAATCTACTCATACCGAAGTGTTAAAAGCATTGATAGATGCGGGATTGGATTCGTTGCCGGGTGCAGGAGCTGAAATATTGAACGACAGGGTTCGCAGATTAATATCGAAAGGAAAGTGCGGAGGTAAAGAATGGTTAGATGTGATGCGTGCCGCGCATAAATTAAATTTAACCACTTCTGCAACCATGATGTTCGGGCACATTGAAACCATTGAAGAACGATTTGAACATTTAGTATTGATACGAGAAGTACAACAGGAAAAACCTGTTAATGCAAAAGGCTTCCTTGCTTTTATTCCATGGCCTTTCCAGGATGATGGTACTTTGTTGAGAAGACACAAGGGAGTAAAAAATAATGTTACAGGTGATGAATACATTCGTATGATCGCCATGAGCCGTATCATGTTACCCAATGTGAAAAACATACAAGCATCATGGTTAACAGTTGGTAAAGAAACCGCGCAGGTTTGTTTGCACTCGGGAGCAAATGATTTCGGAAGTATAATGATAGAAGAGAATGTAGTTTCCGCTGCCGGTGCACCCCACAGATTTACATCGAATTCTATTCAGGAAGCAATTCGTGAAGCAGGTTTTGAACCACAGCTGCGCGACCAACAATATAATTTCCGTGAACTACCCGCTAATATTGAGCAGCAGGTGATAACGTATTAACCCTCTCCGTTCTCTCAAAGAATGAGAGACAAAGGCTCAAAGCCCTTTCTTTTAGTAACAAATCCAATTAGTCCAAAGCGCCTCAGTTAATCGATCCGCAGCACAACAAACAATCGCAGTTTCTTTACCATCTGTAACCTCTGGACATCCATTTACTTTACAATGCAAGTTTGACCTCGTGTAAAAGCAGGGTAGGCTCCCTGTCCTGGAAGAGTTGTGGCCTGCTCTGGCCCCTGAGCAATAGAAATTGGCCTACTATTATCTCTTCTTCCACCATTAATTGTCAAACTATTTGCGGTTTCAACAGAAGTAGCAAAACCCTCTACTTTAATTTCGCTTAGGTTTAATTTTTTAATTTTCATTCGTTTATTTTTAATTGTTATGAAGCAAAGCCACCTCGAGTACCCGCAGACACACAATAAATTGTACTTAAGGTATCGATTTCCAATGATGACTACATAAAAAATACATATTATATGTTTTTTATGTAGATTTTCAATGACAAATATAAATACTGAGATTTACGACAATTAACATAAATAAAACCAATTTAGTCAACCTCCCCTGCGAATGCAGGAACAAAAGTGGTGTAATTATTTTGCTATCTTTATTTAGTTAATATTACAAAATGTATAAGTATCTCTGTATAATGTTTTTACTTCAATTGGCGAACCCAACCTTTTCTCAGAAAAAAAAGGAAATAAAGAAAATGGGAATCAAAACTATTACAATAACCAATACGCAAAACAACAAAACAATTACAGACAATAAGTCTTCGTATAATAGCAGTGGAGAAATTACAGAAGAAATAAATAACGATAAGGACGGAGCATTAAAATCTACCACCAAATATAAATACAATAAAAGCGAAGATCTTATTGAGGAGCTTGAATATGATGCCAACAGCCTGCTCAAAGAAAAAAGGACATTTAAATACAATTCTTTAGGGGAAAAAACAGAAGAGTTGATTACAGATAAAGACAATAAAATCATTAAAAAATCTATATATACTTACGATGTGAATGGATTAAAAACAGAGAAGAAAACATACGATGGCAACAATATCCTGATTTCCACAAAAAAATATTATTACGGATATAAACCATGAACCAGCTTATACATGAAAGATTAAATTTATTTGAAAGTATTAGCTTAAAAAAAATGGACGGCGTAAAGCTCATGGATAGAATAGATTCCAAGTTCATTTTTAAATGCGACCTTCTCCCTACAATCCTCAAAGAGGTAGAGCCGTTTTATCGCTGTCTGGAAATCGAGACAAACAAGATTAGCACATACAAAACATTGTATTACGACACCCCGGATTTAAAATTGTATCACAAACATCACAACGGACATTTAAATAGGTATAAAGTACGACACCGTACATATGTGGATTCAAACTTGGCATTTTTAGAGGTAAAATTTAAAAGTAATAAAGGCAGAACTGTTAAAGAACGTATTAGAGAAACGAATGCGCCTGCTACATTTAAAGATGAGGCGCAAATTTTTCTAACGAAACAGTTGCCATTTAATCCGGGTTTATTAGCACCTGTGGTTTGGGTAAATTATGGTCGTATTACGCTTGTAAATAAACAAGTTGCAGAACGCGTAACGATAGATCTAAATTTACAGTTTGTAAACGGCGGTACCGTTGTGGATGCAACTGATTTAGTAATTGCGGAAGTAAAACAAGGCAAAAAACAACACTCGGAATTTTTAAATATATTAACACGATTTAGGGTAAAACAAAACTCTATTAGCAAGTACTGTTTGGCAGTTGCAATGACTCACAACAACGTGAAAAAGAATAATTTCAAAGAGAAAATACTAACCATTAAAAAGATAACAACACCATGACTCTGCTTCAAGTAACGACTGATATTGTGAGTGATGCCCTTCCAACGGCGGCCGAAAGCACTGAGGAGTTAGTGAAAATACTCACAAAATTTTTATTAAGATTTGTAATAGATATAGCCTCCGTATTTGTCTTAATTCGGCTGGTTTATTTTCGTGTATATAAACACACTGAATTATTTTTCACTTTTTTTATTTTTAACATCGTAATCTTTCTAATATGTTTTTTACTAAATAAAGTTGACCTAAGTATGGGGGCCGCATTTGGATTATTTGCAGTATTCAGCATGTTAAGGTATCGTACGGAAGACATTAGTATTAAAGATATGAGCTACCTTTTTCTGGTAATTGCCATAGGACTTATTGCTGCCGTAACAAAAATCAAGAATACATCTGATGCGTATGAATATTTATTTCTGATTCTAGTTAACGTTATCATTATTGCAATCGCATTTATTTTTGATTCGGGGATATTCTTTAAAAAGGAAGCAACAAAAATTATCAGTTATGAAAACATTGAATTAGTAAGGGCTGAGAAGCATGTTGAATTAATGGAGGACATAAAAGCGAGAACGGGGATTAATGTACATCGAATTTCTATTGGGAAAATAGATTTCCTCAAAGATTCAACACAAATAAAAATTTATTACTACGAAAGTTAATTTAAAATGGTAAAAAAAGTATTTATGGGGGCTCTGCTTTTAATAAGCACACTTAACATTAAAGCCCAAGGAGAAAACGATTCTACAAATTTCTCAAGGGAAAAACAGGGAAAACATAAGCCCAAAATTTCTGGTGTCTTACAAGTGCATTATCAACATGAGTTTAATACCAATGGAGACACAATACAGGATCCGGATGGTTTTCGCATTCTAAGAGCACGCTTGATAGCAGAAGGCGATCTTAACAAGTACACTTCTTATCAGGTAATGATTGATCCTCGTGCTCCAGAAATTGCCGGGCTTCTGCGTGATGCTTATATAGAGTTTCATCCCACTAAAAATCAAAAGATAAGAATAGGTCAGCAGAAAACTCAGTTTGGTTGGGAAAATAGACAATCCATTACAGAGTTATATGTAGTGAATAGAGCAGAAGCTTCTGATAACGTAGCAAGAGGTGAAAATTTGCGTGATATTGGTTTAGGCTTGTTGGGCAATGTACCAATAAATAAAAATTTTCGTTTGGAAGATGCTGTAACATTTACCAATGGAACACGAAGCAATGTAAGGGGTCCGTTTGATTTTAATACCAAGAAAGCCTTGTGGGGGCGAGTAGGACTGCGCTACAAGAAAAATAAATCCACTTTTAACTTTGGAACTTCTTTTGGTATTGGCGGCATAAGATATTTAGGCGATGACCTTATTGACCCAGCGGATGATATTTATACGGATTTTAAACGTATAGGTGTGGATGTAGAATTCGATCACCCCTATTTTTTTATAGTTGGGGAATATGGTCAAGGTACGGACATGGTAAAAGATACACTTTATGGAGAACCCGTTGGATATAGTGGGTTGTTAGCTTTAAAAACAAAATGGAAATTAGGACCGCTGGTACGTTATGATACCTTCGAGGATGAATTCAAACGCCTTACTTTGGGGGCATATTATGGTAAGCCAAAGGATAAATTTCGTGTTTTAGTAAATTACGATTTTAGAGGCGGGATTACTGATGTTCCGAAAGGGCATGATGATCGATTTTATATCCAATGCCAAATACGATTTTAGAGAAACTATTTTACTTGACAGCATGGTCAAAAATAGTTAGAGTGCAAACTGTGTAGCAGTAAAAAGAACATTATTAATGTCTTTAAATCTGATCACTTTGTATTAGCGGAATAATTTTTTTCTTCCGCCAATTTCCCATTCTCCTCCCAATACTGCCATTTGCCCGTTTCTTTGTCATCGGTATAAAAACCTTCGTAACGTTTATTCCCGTTCGGATAATAAGCGGTTGCGCGGCCATAGCGTAGTCCATTCTTATACGATCCCTCACTCCACATTTTGCCATCAGGATAAAAACTTAACCAGGAGCCATGACGTTTCCCCCCTGCATATTCGCCTTTAATTTTAATCAATCCATTTGGGTGGCGCTCTTCATAAGGACCATCGGGCATAGTTGTGGAAAGCTGTTGTGTAGTATCTTTTGGAGCAAACGCAGAGGATGTGTCAGCTGTAGTTGCTTTATTTTTTTCTTCGTTTGTTTGTTCTGTCCCGCATGAAAAAATTAAAACAGAGCAAATGGTAAGTAGTGCAATATTCCGGTTCATAATTTATTATTTATAAAGATTTAAAAGTCGTTCAGTGCCCAATCCGCTTATTAGTAGTCTTTCTTTTTTATTCCCTGTTAACTGTTGTGTCCAGTCAACAAAACCTCCGTCACCAATTTCAATTTCATTGCCATTAATGGTTATTGTTATTTTAAATTGTAATCCTTTGTAGTATGGTTGTTGGTCCTGAGCAGCAATAGTTTTTTCTAATTTGAATGTAGGGAATTTATCACAAATAAAATTAAACAGTGATTCAAAAAGTAAATTCGTTTTCTCTTTTCCGTCTAAAGATTTAAACAGAAGATTCACTGTTTCGACCTTATATTGTGTTCTTAAATATTTTTCGTAGAATGATAATTGATCAAAGAGTGATTTTTTTTCAAACTCAAAATTTCCTGTATCTCTTCCGGCATCAGTCATGCAAAAGATCCTGAAGTGCTGATTCCATCCGGGATTATTAAAATCCTGCGCTCTGACATGACGATGGCTCGTACAAAATTTTAATTGAGAACCATCGAACAATTGTTCTTTTCTTCTTTTGCTGATCTCAAGCGCTAAAACATTTGTTGCGTCGGCTAAAACTTCTACTCCTCTTAATGCGGAAATAACTTTATGCTGATTTACCGTTCCTACCACAGAGCTTGTCCCAAGCGGTGTAACAGGAGAGAGTTCAGTCGGTTCATAGCCGAGCCCCTTTGCTGTTTTTAAAAGCTCGATATCCCTTTTCATAAATTCTATTGGATCAATAGAAGCGGGGGAAGTAAATTTATTTTCTATGTAGTGTTTTAAAAGTTGGGCGGGAGTAATTTGTTTTGTTTTATTACCGATGATTTCCAGCAACAATGAATTGAGCTCAGACAATGAAAGTTTTTCCGATAACTTATTGATAAGTCCGGGTTGCTGAAGTTTGTTTTCTATACTAGACGCTATTTTCCCCATTCAATAAATGCATTTCAAATAGTGCTTTCCTAAAAACTGGTCGGAGACCCTTATTTTTTTCTTTCCGTTGTATAGCGCACAAGGTGTTCCAGTGATGCCCTGTACTCATTATCAGGAAATGAATTTAAAATGGCCAATGCTTTCTCCTTGTATTCGTTCATTTTTTTTGTTGCATATTCAATGCCACCACTCTTAACAACATATTCAATTACTTCATGAACTTTTGTTGGATTATCACTGTTATTTTTTACAATATTGATCATTTTCCTTTTTTCTATGGCAGAAGCATTGTTTAGCGCATAGATAAGAGGAAGGGTCATCTTTTTTTCTTTAATATCGATCCCCGTAGGTTTGCCTATGTCTTCTCCACTTCCGTAATCGAACAGATCATCTTTTATCTGGAAAGCAATGCCAACAGCTTCTCCAAAAGCTTTCATCTTAGCAATAGTTTCTTTATCGGCTCCAACCGATGACGCACCGCAGGCACAGCAGGCAGCAATAAGTGTTGCTGTTTTTTGCCTGATGATTTCAAAATAAACATCTTCCGCGATATCCAGTTTGCGCGCTTTTTCAATTTGCAATAATTCTCCTTCACTCATTTCTCTCACAGCGGTGGATACTATTTTTAATAATTCGAAATCGGAATTATCAATGGCAAGTAATAAGCCACGTGATAGGAGGTAATCGCCAACCAATACAGCAATTTTATTTTTCCATAAGGCATTTACTGAAAAAAATCCGCGGCGTTCATTGGCGTCATCTACTACGTCATCATGAACAAGCGTAGCAGTATGAAGCAATTCTATCAATGACGCAGCACGGTATGAAGATTCTGTTACATTGCCCCCACATAATTTTGCTGACAAAAAAACAAACAAAGGGCGCATCTGTTTTCCCTTGCGTCGGATGATGTACTGCGTGATCTTATCCAGCAAGGGAACAGTACTGTGCATGGACTCACGGAACTTTTCATCGAAGAGTTCCATCTCTGCTTGCACCGGCCGTTTTATTTTATCTACATCAGGCATTGCCGACTATGCTTTTTTTAACACCCGGGTATTTTCTCCCGATTTATTTTTATTTGCTAATTGTCCGCAGGCGGCATCAATATCTTTTCCGCGACTTCTGCGTACGTTTACGATTATCTTGTTTTTTTCTAAATGTGCAATGAAGGCGGTCAGGCGTGATTCTGTTGTTTGTTCAAATTCGCCGTCTTCAATAGGATTATACTCTATAATATTTATTTTGCTCGGAACTTTCTTCCAGAAGTTTACAAGATCCTGCGCGTCTTGAATCGTATCATTAAAATCTTTGAAAATGATATATTCAAAAGTTACCCGTGTGCCTGTTTTTTCGTAAAAATAATTCAACGCTTCTGCCAACGCATCTAACGAATTACTTTCATTGATGGGCATAATCTTATTTCTCTTTTCATCGTTTGCGGCATGTAGTGACAGGGCTAAATTGAATTTTACTTCATCATCGCCCAATTTTTTTATCATTTTAGCAATGCCTGCGGTTGATACCGTAATCCGTTGCGGTGACATCCCCAATCCCTCTGGAGAAGTAATCTTTTCTACCGACCTGATTGTGTTTGCGTAATTAAGCAATGGCTCACCCATGCCCATGTATACAATATTTGTAAGCGGCGTATTGTATTTTTCCAATGCCTGGTTGCGGATCAACACTACCTGGTCAACAATTTCATCTGCATTTAAATTTCGTAATCGTTCCAGTCTGCCAGTTGCGCAAAACTTGCAGGTAAGACTGCAGCCTACCTGTGAAGAGATGCAAGCCGTCATTCTTTCAGAAGTGGGGATCAATACTCCTTCAACAATGTTTCCATCGTACAAACGGAATGCATTCTTAATTGTGCGGTCATTGCTAACCTGCATAGAGTCAATTTTAACGGCATTGATCACAAAATTATTTTTCAATAATTCCCGGGTTTCTTTTGAAAGATTACTCATCTCATCAAAAGTATGGGCAGTTTTTTGCCATAGCCATTCATAAACCTGTTTGGCCCTGAAACTTTTTTCGTTGTTGCTTTCGAAAAATAATTTAAGCTCATCAAGCGTTAAAGCCCGTATGTCTTTTTTGGTGGACATTTTCAGTACTAATTTACGAATTGTTCTCGCAGAGACGCAGAGATCGCAGAGTTTTAATTATTCGATTTTTGAGGCATGTAATTCGTAAATTAGTACTAATTCTTAATTCACACATGAGGTATTTAACAGCCGATTATATTTTCCCTATCTCATCTCCACCCATTAAGGATGGTATTGTTGTTATTGATGATAATGGGAAAGTACTTGGTATAGAGACTTCCAACTTCCAGCCTCCAACTTCAAACGTGGAGAAGTATGAGGGCGCAATTTGTCCCGGTTTTATCAATGCGCATTGTCACCTGGAATTTTCACATATGAAAGGGGTGATAGCTGAGGGTCTGGGTATGGCGGGTTTTATAAAGGGGATACTTTCAAAAAGAGCTGCTTCTTTAGGGTCAAAGGTAATGAGTGCTATTATAGATGCAGAGGCGGAGATGTATGAGAACGGAATTGTAGGCGTTGGAGATATTTCGAATGACAATTCTACTCTTGAACAAAAGAAAAAGGGCAATATAAAATACCATACTTTTTTTGAAGTGTTTGATCTGGATGCATCTAAGGCTGATTATGTATTTGCGCAGGCAGAGCAACTGAATAAATTATACAATACAACAATGAGTGAAGCGGGAGTTATCTCTTCTTCATCTATTGTACCGCATGCACCTTATTCTGTATCTCAAAAACTATTTTCGCTGATAGCGTTGCAAAAAAAACACACACTCATAAGTTACCACAACCAGGAAAGTATTGCGGAGAGCGAACTATATATTAATAAAAAAGGATCGATCGCAGAATTATTTTCCTCTGTTGGTATTAAGCTGGATTACATCAATGCACAAGGAAAAAATTCTTTACAATCCACAATCCCATATTTTTCAAAGGAACACAAGTTATTATTTGTACACAATACGTTTACTTCAAGAAACGATATCGATGTAATTACTTCCAACTTCCCTGCCCGGCAGGCAGGCGGGCAACGTTCAACTTCCAGCTTCTGTTTTTGTCCCAATGCCAATCTTTATATCGAAGGCAGCTTACCTGATATAAATTTATTTATAGAAAACAATTGCAAGATTTTAGTTGGTACTGATAGTCTTGCCTCAAATCATTCTCTTTCTATTTTAGAAGAATTAAAAGTGATCACAAAACAATTTCCTCAAATTTCATTGCAAACATTACTCACCTGGGCGACAAAAAATGGGGCTGAATTTTTTGGGTGGGATAAAGAATTAGGAACAATAGAAACAGGAAAAGCACCGGGAATTGTTTTGATAAAAGATATTGATGGAGAGAAACTGACAGGTAAAAGTTCGGTACAAAGGTTAGCTTGACATTCCTGTTTGCTTCAGGATATTAAGATCGTCAGAATTTTTTAATTTATTATGAGGCGTTGTAACGGGTTTGTTTTTCATTAATGCTTCAGCAATAATAAGGTCACGCGGTGTAGTGATCTTAATGTTATCCGCGTGGCCGTCAACCAGGTGAATTTTTTCACCGCTGTTCTCTACTACAGTAGCATCATCAGTGAAAGTAAATTTGTATTCTTTTTTGTAAGCCTTTTGAATAAGATCTGTTTTAAAACATTGTGGTGTTTGTATCAGGCAATACTTTGCCCTGTCAACCGCGATACTTCTTGTAGAATCGATCTGGCGTATTGAATCGTACAACGGAATGGCAGGAACTGCTGAGCCGTACATTTCCGCAGCTTTAAAACCAGCAGTAATTGTTTTTACAGATACCAATGGTCTCGCAGCATCGTGAACCGCAACAATACCTTCTTCCGTGATAGTGGCAAGAGAATTTTTAACTGTCTGGAACCTGGATTCGCCGGCTTCAATAATTGTAATATTTTTTCCGGGTAAATGTTCTTTTGCTATTTCATTCCAGTTATCCAAACGCTCCTTAGGTAAGCCAACTATCACTTCGATATCAGGATACGCATCGTAAAAGGCGGTTATGGCGTGTATAACAACAGGTTTGCCTTCAATGATAACGAACTGCTTAGGAACGGGTAGGTTCATTCGCGTACCGGTGCCTCCCGCGACTATGATCACATAACGTTTTAACGTAGCTTCTTGAGTCATTTCTTATCTAAGAGCGTGGCCTTATAGAATAAGCATTGCATCTCCATAGGAGAAGAATTTATATTTTTCTTTGATCGCTTCTTTGTAAGCTTTCATTATAAGATCGTAACCTCCAAAAGCTGACACCATCATCAACAATGTAGACTCAGGTAAATGGAAGTTAGTGATCATACAATTAGCAACGCTGAAATCGTAAGGAGGGAAAATGAATTTATTTGTCCAACCTTTGTATGGTTTTAATTGTCCGGTTGTAGAAACAGATGTTTCAATGGCTCTCATACTGGTTGTTCCAACAGCACATATTCTTTTCTTCGCAATTTTTGCAGCATTAACAATTTTAGCCTGAGATTCAAGGATCTCCAATTCTTCGGAGTCCATTTTATGTTTGGTCAAATCTTCAACCTCTACCGGTCTGAATGTACCAAGACCAACATGTAAGGTTACGTTGGCAAAGTTCACCCCTTTTAACTCAAGGCGTTTTAACAATTCTTTGCTGAAGTGTAAACCTGCCGTTGGCGCAGCAACTGCTCCTTCGCGTGTAGCGTAAACAGTTTGGTAACGGTCCTTATCCGAATCAACAGGTTTTCTTTTAATGTATTTTGGAAGTGGAGTTTCTCCTAATGTTTCAATAATATTTTTAAACTCTTCGTAAGGACCTTCGAATAAAAAGCGAAGTGTGCGTCCTCTTGATGTAGTGTTATCAATTACCTCAGCAACTAATAGATCATTTTCGCCAAAATAAAGCTTATTGCCAATTCTTATTTTTCTTGCAGGATCAACCAGCACGTCCCAAAGACGGCTTTCGCGGTTAAGTTCTCTTAAAAGAAACACTTCAATTTTTGCTCCGGTTTTTTCTTTATTACCGTACATACGCGCCGGGAACACCTTGGTATCATTAAGGATCATTACATCACCGTCATTAAAATATTTCAAAACATCTTTAAATACTTTATGTTCTATTTTTCCCGTTTTTCTATCAACAACCATCAGCCTCGATTCATCACGGTTCTTAGCAGGATGCTCTGCAATTGCATCTTTAGGGAGGGTAAATTTGAACTTCGATAGTTTCATTCTCGCGCGTTGTTACTTTAGGTAAAATTAAGGTTGCGAAAGTAACAAATTATCAACAAAAAACCTTTTTTTTTGAAGGAATAATTCAAGACTCAGATACGGGGTTTCTTTGGACAATATCCTTCTCGAGGTCTGCGATCTCAAAAGCATCGCTGAGCTTAAACTCTCCTATGCGTGTGCGAACAAGTGAACTAAGGTAAGCTCCCGATTGTAATCGCTCTCCGAGATCACGTGCAATGGAGCGGATATAAGTCCCTTTACTGCATACAATTCGGAATGAAACAATGGGGATTGCTATATTCGTCACCTCAAAAGATGAAATGGTAATTTCTCTTGGTTTTATTTCAACCTCTTCTCCCTTTCTTGCTTTGTCATAAGCTCTGGCCCCTTTTATTTTTATTGCGGAGAACTGCGGCGGCACCTGCATATTTGGTCCCTCGAAGCCTTTGGCGGTATCATTGATAAGCTGAGGTGTAATGTGTTGTATGGGAAAGGTTCTGTCGACCGTTTTTTCCATGTCATAGGATGGAGTGGTGGCGCCTAAAGTAAAAGTGCCCTCGTATTCTTTTTCAAAACCCTGGTATTCTTCAATGCTTTTGGTGAGCTTACCTGTACAAAGTATAAGCAGCCCTGTTGCCAATGGATCAAGCGTTCCGGCATGGCCAACTTTAGGGTCGATATTTAAATTCTTTCTTAACATCCAGCGCACTTTGTTCACCACCTGGAAGGATGTCCAGCCCAGCGGTTTGTTGATCAACAATACTTCACCTTTGATAAAATTTTGCGCCATGTATAATTAGCTTTTTAACTGCAAGCCTGAATGCAAGGCATAAGATAGGAACAATACTCCCAGTATAATGCGGTAATAACCGAAATGTTTAAAGCCATACTTTGTAAGGAAGGTGATGAATCCTTTGATCGCTGCAATGGCTACTATAAAAGCAACCAATGCACCAACGAGTAAAATGGTAATATCATCTTTATGAATATTGTCATGCGATTGTATAAGATCAAGACCAGATGCGGCAAACATAGTTGGTACAGCTAACAAGAATGAAAACTCTGCCGCCTGTTGCCTGTTGAATCCTGAAAAAATGCCTCCAAATATTGTGGCGGCAGACCTTGATATGCCCGGTATCATGGACAGGCATTGGAAGAACCCGATCTTTATCGCGTCCATAAATGAAATATCATCTGTTGAGGCATAAACGGATTCTTTTTTCTCTGACCATTTATCGAGCAGGATAAGAATAACACCTCCAACAATTAAAGAAATACTAACGGTAAGAGGATTGAACAAAAGTGCCTTGATGTATTTGTAAGCAAAAAAGCCAATAATACCTGTTGGTATAAATGCTGCTGCAAGTTTGGTGTAAATATTTATTCCGGATAAAAAGCTTTTAAAATACAACACCACCACGGCCATGATGGCGCCCAATTGTATCACTATCTCAAACGTTTTGGCAAACTCTTCATTTTCAATACGCATCAATGAAGATGCAAGTATCATATGGCCGGTTGAAGAAACAGGAAGGAACTCTGTAAGCCCTTCAATGATCGCAATGATTACAGCCTGGAGATAAGACACAAATGAATTAGGATTTCAGATTTTTGATTTACAAATTATGGCGCTTACTCAGTTTTCTTCCGCTTTTTCATAATAGCGAAAATAACGGTAACGAAACCGGAGAGTACCAAAATAGGAGCAACAGTAATGCGCTGCGTATTAAAAAGTTCAGGATTAAAAACATTAGGATCATCAGACTTGCCACCGATCATTAATATAAAACCTAGGATGATCAGTGCTATGCCTGCAAATAGTATCATGTAATTTTCGCGGGCGAAAACGAATCCGTCACTTTTAACTGGCTTGCTCATTGTGTGTATTTGAATACAAAATTAATAATATAAATCATCCGCTTTAATACGAAGATACTTTCTTACCGCTAAATACGTACTTATACCTGCAATTATTGTCCCGGCCAGTAAAACTAATCCAAAAAGCAACCCAAGTAATTCAACATCCTGTATCATTACCAATTCGGGAAATTGCCTTGCAGCAAGGTATAGCAGGCCTATAAGCATACCTATGGAAATAACTGCTCCATAAACACCATTTAACATTCCCTTTAAAATAAAAGGCTTGCGTATAAAACCTTGCGTGGCACCTACCAATTGCATGGTCTTGATGAGGAAACGCTGTGAATAAATGGCCAGCCTTATGGTATTATTAATTAGTGCAAGAGCAATTACAAGTAGTAACACGCTGAAAACAAGAATGATCAGGCTTAGGTTCTTCGCATTTTCATTTACCATTTTTATAAGGTTAGGCTGGTAATTGAGCTCTTTTACCTTGTTGTTTTGTAAAATTTCTTTTTCTATCCAGGCAACACTGTCGGTATTGGCATATGCGGCCTTAAGGTTTACATTTATAGAGGGTAATAATGGATTAAATCCTAAAAAGCTGATGAAATCTTCTCCCAGGTCTTCTTTTAATTTTGCAGCTGCATCTTCCTTAGTGGTATACTCTGTTTTTTTTGCGTACTCCGATGCATCCAGTGTTTTGCGTAGTTTGGCAATATCAGCATCAGTGGCTTTGTCGCTGAGTATAATCTGGAAAGCAATATTCTCCTTTACATAATCGCTTAGTTTATTGGTATTAAGAACAATAAGCCCCAATAATCCCAGCATAAATAATACCAATGATAAGCTTACCACTGTTGTAACAGAGGAGGATTGTACCCTTCGTCTTGTTTGTTTATCGGCCACTTGATGGATTTTATCAAAGCCAAATTATTAAAATATAAGCTGTGTTAAGGTTGATGGTATAAGTAGTAATTAACAATTATCTGTGCAAATCTGTGCTGTCCGTGGTAAAACCTTACCACTAGATTACACAGATGGACACGGATTGTTTAGGATAATGCCTAATTTAGTATGGTAATAAGAATGAATCATGGAGTATAATTTTAGTGAGATAGAAAAAAAGTGGCAGCAGTATTGGGCCAAGAACAGAACATATAAGGCTGATAATAAATCAGCAAAACCTAAGTACTATGTATTGGATATGTTCCCGTATCCCTCGGGAGCTGGATTGCATGTTGGTCACCCGCTAGGGTACATTGCGAGTGACATAGCAGCGCGTTATAAAAGATTAAACGGGTTTAATGTATTGCATCCAATGGGTTACGATTCATTTGGATTACCTGCGGAACAATATGCTATACAAACCGGGCAGCACCCGGAAGTAACTACCAAAGAAAATATTGCGAGGTATCGTGAACAAATGGATAAGATCGGATTCTCATTCGATTGGGACCGAGAAGTGCGCACAAGTGATCCGCATTATTACAAATGGACACAGTGGATATTCATAAAACTTTTTCATTCGTGGTACAATAAAACAAGCGATAAAGCGGAATCAATTGAATCGTTAATAGCTGTTTTTGAAAAAGAAGGAAATGCGAATGTAAATGCAGCATGCGATGAGTCAGCAAAAATATTTACTGCTGCCGAATGGAAATCATTTAACGAAAAAGAAAAGTCGGACTTGTTGATGAAATACCGCATTGCTTATCACAGCGAAGCATGGGTAAATTGGTGTCCGGCATTGGGAACTGTATTGGCAAATGATGAGGTGAAAGAAGGAGTATCAGAGCGTGGAGGTTATCCTGTGGAGCGTAAAACAATGCCGCAATGGAGCATGCGTATTACGGCCTATGCAGATAGATTGCTAAATGGATTAAATGAAATTGACTGGAGTGATAGTATAAAGGAAGCGCAGCGAAATTGGATAGGAAAGAGCGAGGGGACGAGTATACAGTTTTGTGTACTGGGTGCTGAGAACACAGCACAGAAAACACAGCACACTATAGAAGTGTTTACAACACGGCCTGATACGATATTTGGAGTTACATATGTAACACTTGCACCCGAGCATGAGTTAGTAGAAAAAATCACAACTGCTGAAAATAAGAAAGCCGTGGATGAATATGTGGCCTATGCTAAAAACCGCAGTGAGCGCGAAAGGCAGGCGGATGTAAAAAAGATAACAGGACAATTTACCGGTGCGTATGTTGAACATCCGTTTACCAATGAAAAAGTACCGGTATGGGTGGGTGATTATGTATTGGCCGGTTACGGCACAGGAGCTGTAATGGCAGTGCCTGCGCACGATTCTCGCGATCATGCTTTTGCAAAACATTTTAACTTAGCTCTAAAGAAAGTTGTGGAACCTCCGCAAAATAGCCCCTTCCCCTTTGGGGAAGGTTGGGATGGGGCGGAAGAAGCTTACGAATACAAAACAGGAATTCTTATTAACTCCGATTTTTTAAATGGCACAGAAGTAAAAGAGGCAATAAAAAAAGCGATAACAGAAATTGAAAAAAGAAATTTAGGAAAAGGAAAAACAAATTTCCGTTTGCGCGATGCTGCTTTTGGACGCCAGCGTTATTGGGGAGAACCGATACCAATTTATTATAAAGATGGGATTCCATATACAGTTGAAGAAAAAGATTTGCCGGTACGTTTACCTGAAGTAGATAAATTTTTGCCAACGGAAACAGGCGAGCCTCCATTAGCGAGAGCGAAGGATTGGACGTACAGGCCATCGCACGCCTCACCCCAGCCCTCTCCAGAGGAGAGGGGGATGGATTCTCCGGGATATCACACAGCGAACAAAAAATTATGGGGAAACTTAAAAGAGAATGCAAGAGACAATAGAAAAGACCCAACACCTGCTGAGGAATTTTTGTGGCAAAAATTAAGAGATGAACAGCTGGGTTTTAAAATAAGGAGACAGCACGCCATTGATCAATTCATAGTTGATTTTGTTTGTCTGCCAAAAAAGTTAGTGATTGAAGTTGATGGAGGAATTCATTTAAATGCTGAACAACAAGAATATGATGAAGGGCGAACCTACATGTTAAATCATTGGGGATATGATGTTATTCGGTTTACAAATGATGAGGTGATGAACAACACCGAAGATGTTGTTGGTAGAATAAAAAGCAAGTTGACCAACGACTCCTTCCCCCTTGGGGAAGGCCGGGATGGGGCCAGTTATCCGCTTGAAACCACCACCATGCCTGGCTGGGCCGGGAGCTCCTGGTATTTTTTGCGTTATATGGATGCGCACAATGAAAAAGAATTCGCATCCAAAGAAGCCATAAATTATTGGAAAGAAATTGACTTATACATTGGAGGCGCAGAACATGCTACCGGGCATTTGTTGTATGTGCGTTTCTGGACAAAGTTTTTAAAAGATCTAGGATATATTTCTATTGAAGAGCCTGCGAAGAAATTGATTAACCAGGGGATGATACAGGGGGTGTCTGCATTTGTTTATGGTTTTGGAGCGGGATTAAAAATTAATTCTATAGAAAACAGGGAAATGCCTAAATTAAAAAAGTATATCGTTCCTAAAAGTTCATATGAGAATTATAAAAAGGACATCAATGGCGATCCGCTTATTAATAAACTAATAGTAGATAGATTGTTAGAAATAAAAAAAGCAGGATTTGGCGATGTTGAGCACAGTCCAACATTAACGTCATGCATTTCTGTGCACGTTGATATTAGTTTAGTTGATCCTATTTCGAATGAACTAGATGTAGAAAAATTTAAAAGGAGTGAAAGGTATAACTCTTTATTAATTGATGATTTGTTTTGTGAGAAGGATGGAAAGTATATTGTTGGACGTGAAGTTGAAAAAATGTCTAAGTCCAAATACAATGTTGTAAATCCCGATGACATTATTTCTCAACACGGCGCAGATTGTCTTCGCCTTTACGAAATGTTTTTAGGTCCGCTGGAGCAGCATAAGCCATGGAACACAAATGGAATTAGTGGGGTGAGTAATTTCATTAGAAAATTGTGGAGGCTGTATCATTCTTCTGATTGGAATAACTCCCCTCTCCTTAGGAGAGGGGCCGGGGGTGAGGCCATTAGTGATGAAGCACCAACAAAACCGGAATTAAAAACATTGCACAAAACCATCAAGAAAATAAAAGAAGACATTGAACGTTATTCATTTAATACTTCGGTGAGTAATTTTATGATCTGCGTTAATGAGTTAACCGAATTTAAATGTAATAAACGTGCAATACTGGAGCCCTTGGCGATTATTATTTCTCCGTATGCGCCACACATTGCCGAAGAACTTTGGGAAAAGCTGGGACACAAAAAGAGTATTACTTACGCAAAATTCCCTGAAGCGAAAGAAGAATACTTAACGGAGTCATCCTATAATTATCCGATTTCATTCAACGGTAAAACTCGTTTCTTTAAGGAGTTTGATCTTTCTGTTTCTAAAGAAGACATTGAAAAAGAAGTAATGGCTTTGGAGGATACACAGAAATATCTGGCAGGACAATCGCCTAAAAAAGTGATTGTGGTGCCAAAAAAAATTGTAAATATTGTGGTGTAAGTTCTCGACAAGCTCGAACTGACAATCTGTGCGCTATCACATTGAGCCGTCGAAATGCCGGGGAGGGCTTTATAACTCAGCATGTTATGAATTTGGCACGTAATTGGAGTAGAATATAATATGAAAAGGATCGCTTTATTTTTTTCTTTAACAACCACATTGTTGCTTGTTTCTTTTTCTGCGGATAAGCGGACTCATTCTTCTGTCGTTCCAAACGAAAAAGGAACTCCGTTTCGTGTGTTGAAAAATGAAGCATTTCAACGCGGAGAAAAATTGACCTTCCGTTTACATTATGGATTTATTGATGCCGGTGTTGCAGTACTCGAGGTAAAAGATGAGGTGAAGATGTTTGGCTCAAGAAAATCATTTCACATTGTGGGAACAGGAACTTCAATTGGAACATTCGATTGGTTTTTTAAAGTGCGGGATCGTTATGAAACCTATATTGATGAGGAAGCAATTATTCCCTGGTTCTTTGTAAGAAGAGTGGATGAAGGCGGGTTTAAAATTTCGCAGGACTATACTTTTAATCATTATGCCAACAAAGTTGATGTTGGCGAAGGCGAAAAAATTGATATCCCTGATAATACGCAGGATATGTTATCTGCATTTTACGCTGCAAGATGTCTTGATTTTAGCAGTGCGAAGGAAGGAGACATTTTTGACATCACCAGTTTTGTAGACAAAGAAATTTTTCCAATGCAAATAAAATTCGTTGGTAAAGAAACAATCAAGACTTCATTGGGGAAAGTAAAATGTTTAACGTTCAGACCGGTAGTACAAAAGGGGCGCGTTTTTAAGAAAGAAGAAGACATGAAAGTTTGGATCACTGATGATAAAAACCATATTCCCGTAAGGGCCCAGGCCGAACTTTTAATTGGTTCAATCAAACTTGATATTGTAAAGGCAGAAGGATTAGTCAATCCAATTACTAAGGAATAACTCTTGTTCGAGATACAAATAATCCGATAAACGCATTTGCCCACTTCCTGCAATTTAGAGTAAATTGTATTCGGAATGCGCGAGTATAGCTTGAAACCTTAATTATTAGCCTCCAAAAATCGACTCTTAATACGCAAATTCCCCTAGTTTACAATTTGTATGAAGTTTGGGAACATAATATTGTCGTTAAAATAATTCACTCATATGCGTATTTGAGAGTAGATTTGTAGTATCAATCAATGAAGGGTAAAATTTATATTTTTTTAGTGTTGCTTCTGATTCCTGTTTTGTTTTTCGGACAGGTTTCCATGCGGGACAATAACTGGTACTTTGGCAATAATGCAGGTGTAAGTTTTAATACTGGCTCTCCCGTTGCTGTTGCAGGAAGTGCCATGTCCACCAGCGAGGGCTGTGCTTCAATAAGTAATACCGGCGGACAATTATTATTTTATACTGATGGCGCTACTGTGTGGGACAAAACACATATTGCAATGCCCAATGCAGACGGATCGTCATGGAACAAAAAATTATCAGGTAATTCAAGCAGTGCGCAGTCGGCAATAATCACTACACATCCTTGCGACACGAATAAGTATTATGTTTTTACCACCGATGGAGAAACTTCTTTTGATGCGACGGATCCGAAAGGGATGTACGATGGCTTGTATTATACTGTGATTGACATGACATTGAATGGAGGAAAGGGAGATGTTGATCTTGCCTACTTAGCTGCTCAACCCGGATATGTTGCAGGCGGGAATAAAATAGAATTGATCGATTCTATCCAGGAAAAAGTAAACGCGGCAATTCATTCCAATGGAGTAAATTATTGGGTAGTTGCGCAGCGTATCAATGGAGATTTTTATGCCTATAAAATTGATTGCAATGGAATAGATATGACTCCCAGGAAGTCACTTAATTTATATGGCCCTGGTGCTCATGTAACGTATGCAAATATGGCCTTTTCAAAAGACGGAAAATCATTGACAGTGGCAGGGGGATTTAACTGGAGCGTTCACTTGTTTGATTTTAATAATACTACTGGCATTGCGAGCAACAAAAGAACCCTGGTTGCTGATGTGATGGAATTAGGTGCAGCATGGGGCGTATGTTATTCACCAAACGATTCAATTATTTATGTTGTTCCCTGGGGAGGAGTAACGTATAAACGTTTTAAACGTTTTGCTCCCAATGTACCAGCAAGCGGGGTAATTGCAACACTTCCAACAAGTACAACTGTTATACAACTAGCACCTAACGGAAAAATGTACGCGACTAATAATGATGCGACTAATTATCTTTCTGTTTTTAACACACCAAATAATTTTGCCAATCCCGGATTCGTTTCAAATGCAGTTGCGCTGGGAGCAGGAACCTGCTCTTACGGTTTACCAAATATGTTCAGCGGATTCAGTTCCATGAGAGATCCTGAGTTTGTCCGTAACGATACTTCTTTTTGTACAATGGGTCAGGCTTCGTTATCTCTTGGTAAAGCAGCAATGGATTGTTTTACTTATTCTTGGGATCCACCGCTTGGTTTAGATGATCCCACCTCCAGCAATCCTGTTGCAACACTTAATCAAACCACTACGTTTAAAGTAACAGCGAGTACGGTGTGTAAAACATCTGAAGACTCTGTTACCATTACCGTTTCAACCTGCGAAGAGAGCGCAGTTTTTTTCCCTAATGCATTTACGCCAAACAACGATGGCGTAAATGATATTTTTATTCCATCACTATATGATTATGTTGATACGCAATATGAGTTACTGATATTCGACCGCTGGGGAAATTTAATTTTTAAAACGAATAACCCTAAACAAGGTTGGAATGGCAATGTAAAAACTAACAGGCCCGCACAGCAAGATGTTTACGTTTATAAAATACTTGCCTTTGATAAATACGGAATTGAGCTGAGCAAAATCGGCCATTTTAGTCTTGTGAGATAATTTTCTTTTGTTGTAATTTCTCTGGTTATTTTCGTTTAGCAAAGATTTGTATAACGCTTCACTACTGAAAACAAAAATCTTTTTTATTTTTAAAATCGCGTTTAATGTTCTTCTCGGAACAATTGAATTTTTTGTTTTCTATTTTATCTTCGCTGTCGTATTTTCTCTTATTCCTGTTGATGCATTCGATAAAACTGCTGAGGATGAAATAGAAATATTTATCCGCTCAAATGGAGTCCATACAGATTTAGTATTGCCTGCTGTAAATGAATATAAAGATTGGACCAGGCAAATCCCAGTCGCGAATACGCTTGTCAATGACCCATCAGTAAATTATATCGCGTTTGGCTGGGGCGATAAAGGATTTTACCTGAACACACCAACCTGGGGCGATCTTACTTTCAGTACCGCGTTTAAAGCAATGTTTGCGTTGGGCACATCAGCAATGCATGTTACTTATTATAAAAACATAAAGACTGGTGAAAATTGCAAGAGGATAAAAATTAATAAAGCCGGATATATTAAATTGATCCAATACATAGAAGAAAGTTTTGCAATGGAACAGAACGTTCCAGTTCTGATTAGTGGTTATCATTACGGTGACTATGATTCATTTTACGAAGCGAAAGGGAAATACAGCCTTATTAATACCTGTAATAGCTGGACAAATGCCGGACTAAAGAATTGTGGTGCCAAGGCTTGTTTGTGGACTCCATTTGATAAAGGGATGCTTTATCAGAACAGAGAAGAATAATTTGAACTATTTCTTACCCTTTTTAAATGCAGCAATGCCATCGTCTAGCCATTTGACGTATTTTGCTACGTCAGCATCATAGCCAGCGGGAGGAGTTAATTTATTCTCATTATGATCTAAAATAAAATATTGTGGTTGTGAATTAGATCCATATTTAGATGCTTGCAAATAACTCCATTTTTTTCCGATCGTTTTTATTTTCCAATCTTCACCACCTAATTGCTCAACTCGTTTTTCTGACTCAGGCAATTCTGTTTTATCATCAACGTATAAAGAAACCAATACTACTTCATTACGTAATCGTTGATCTACAGTCGGGTCTATCCATACTTGCGATTCCATTCTACGGCAGTTAACGCAAGCCCACCCCGTGAAATCGATCATCAATGGCTTATTCACTTTTTTTGCATAAGCTAATGCTTCATCATAATCATGGAAACAAGGAAGATCATTTGGACAATGTTCTTTTTTATGATCTCCCGGTTTGCTTTCTCCAACAGTAATCATTCCGCCTTTATACCCAACACCATTGGGAGATTCTGCATAAAAATCTGGCGGTGGAAAGCCTGCAATTAATTTTAATGGTGCGCCCCATAAGCCGGGGATCATATAAACGGTAAATGAAAAAGTAATGATCGCAAAAAATAACCTTGTAACAGAAAGATGCTTCATGTCACTGTCGTGTGCGAATTTTATCCAGCCCATTAAATAAATTCCCATTAGCCCGAATATAACTATCCACAACACCAGGAATACTTCACGGGTAATAATACCTGCCTGCACAACAAGATCTGCGTTGGATGCAAACTTCAATGCAAGCGCCAATTCTAAAAATCCTAAAACAACTTTTACTGAGTTCAGCCATCCCCCTGATTTTGGTAATGAGTTCAACCATCCCGGGAAGGCCGCGAATAAACCAAAAGGAAGTGCAAGTGCAGTAGAGAATCCAAGCATTCCCCAGAATGGACCTTTGATGCCGCCATTCACAGCGGCATCAACTAATAATGTTCCAATGATTGGTCCGGTGCAAGAGAAGGAGACAAGCGACAATGTAAATGCCATAAAAAATATTCCCATCAATCCACCCCTTTCCGATTTAGCATCAACTTTATTTATAAATGAGGACGGCAAAACAATTTCGAATGCTCCGAGGAACGAAGTGGCAAAGACAACCAGCAAAGCAAAAAATCCAAGATTGAACCAGACATTGGTTGAGAGGGCATTTAACGCATCGGGACCAAATGCAAGTGTAACACCTAATCCAAGAGCAACGTAAATTATTATGATTGCAATTCCGTAAGTAATTGCGTTTCGTATTCCTGCTGCACGGGTTTTGCTGCGTTTTGTAAAAAAGCTAACGGTGAATGGGATCATTGGAAATACGCATGGTGTAAGCAATGCAGCGAGCCCACCTAAAAAACCAAAAATAAATATTCTCCAGAATGAACTATCGTCAGTAACTTCGGCTTCATCTGTTACTTGAATTGGCGCACCTTCATTCATTTTAATTTCAACATCTACACCTGGACCATTGACACATTGTTTATCATTACATGATTGAAATTCAATCCGTCCCTTTATACTAAAAGCCTTTTCGGTTTTTATTTTTATTTTTTGTTTAAATGTCGCTTCCTTTTCAAAGAACGCAAGCATAGCATTATCCATAACTGGTTCTTGTCTTACAACAGGCGTTCCCTCGATAAGAGAGTCAACTAATTCATAGTCTGCAGAAGGAGACAATACAATTTCGATAGGCAAGATATCTGAACTACCGGAATTTAGTCCGTACAAATGCCATCCATCTTCAATAGCTGCTTTAAATGAAATCTCGCATATATTATTTTCAGGTTTTGAAACAGTCCAGTCCCATTTTACGGGTGTCAGGAACTTTGGAGTTGCGGTGTCTGGTTTCGGCTCTACTGCTGCTGAAACGGCAGGCTCTACTTTTATTTCATATTCGACCGTTTCTGGAGGGAGGCATTGACTTTCATTACAAACCATAAACTCTAAACTGCCTTTTACAGTATAAGGTTTATCTGTTTTTGATTTTATTGTTTGTTTGAACGTGGCGGTTTTTTCATAAAATTCAATTTCAAAGCCCCATTGCTTATCCATTTCCTTAACCAAGTTCTTCCCTTCTTTTACAGCACCTAATGTTTCGTAATTAGATGATTTCTCAAATGTAAAAGAGGATAGTATAGGGCCTTCGTCGCCGTAATTTTTTTGTGAGTATAAATGCCAACCCTCGTCAATTGTTGCTTTTAAAATTAAAAAGGTTTCTCCCTTATCATTCGTTTCGCTCGAAAATTTCCATTTAACGGGTTTTAATATTTGCGAACAAGAAGTAGCGATTGAAAATGAAACCAGAACAACCAGGAGAAAATATTTTCTAAAAATCTGTTGCATCCGTTGATTTCTAAATAATAACTTCTTTTACTCTGCGGATAGGGATAAGAAGACCTTTTTTTAATATAATACGTTCGGCAGTCACACCCCAAACAGTAGTTTCAACCTGTTTCACACCAATGCTGTCTTCAAATATAATCCTGATTTTTATTCGCTCGAGATTCCCTAGTTTTAATGCGTTTTCCAAGTCGTGTAATCTTTTTTTAATGTCTTCCGGATTCTTGAGAACATCTTCTTTGGGAAATTTAAGTCCAGCTACTTGTTCCTTTTCGATTACAATTGGTTTATCTGACATAAAATTGTGGTTAAGGGATTGTGAAGTTAAGCAAAATATGGGGCAATAACCAATGTTAGATGACGCAGATATTACTTGTCTGGTATTAATTAACTCCTAATTAAGAATCTCTAACAATCAATAATTTTCAGCCTAATGCAACTCCGCTATGGCTTTTTTGTAAACACTAATCGCGCGCAGGCGGGCAAACTGGTGGTCAACGATGGGTTTCAAATAGTCAGGTGAAAAATTCTGGATCCACTTTTTAATATATTTCATTTCCGGATCGAACTTACGGCTTTGCTCAGTCGGGTTAAAAACTCTGAAGTATGGTGATGCATCACAGCCACAACCTGCGGCCCACTGCCAATTACCATTGTTAGAAGATAATTCATAATCCAGAAGTTTTTCCGCAAAGTAAGCTTCACCCCAGCGCCAATCAATCAGCAGGTGTTTTGTAAGAAAACTTGCCACAACCATTCTAACTCGATTGTGCATAAGCCCGGTTTCATTAAGCTCCCGCATTCCTGCATCCACCATTGGATATCCTGTTTCTCCACGGCACCAAAGGTCAAATTCGTTTTTGTTGTTTCTCCAGGAAATAGCATCATATTTTGTTTTAAAAGAAGTATTTATCACTCTGGGAAAGTGAAACAAAATCATCATGAAAAAATCCCGCCAGATTAATTCATTTAACCATTGTTCATTCGAACTAACTGCTAACCTCACCAACTCTCTAATGCTGGTTGTCCCAAATCGTAGCTGAACACTCATCTTTCCCGTCCCGTCTATTCCGGGAAGGTTACGCGTTTTATCGTAGTTCGAAAGAATATTTTTATCCGGATGGATGGAAGATTTATAGGCTAAAGTAGCCTCAAAACCCAAATCAGAAATGGATGATACTTCTTTTGGCTGTGTTTTTAACAGATTATTAAGTAGCTTTTGACTTGGATAAGAATAGATGTTACTTTCTTCTAATTTTTGTTTCCATATTTTTGAATATGGTGTGAAAATGGTGTAGGGACTACCTTCGCTTTTCATAACCTCCGCTTTTTCAAAAATAACCTGGTCCTTGAAGGTCTGAAATTCTATACCCCTGTCTTGTAGAAATTTTGAAATTATCGCATCTCGTTTAATTGCATAAGGTTCATAATCATGATTCGCAAGAACTTTTTTAACTCGAAAGGAGTTACAAATATTTACGAATGCGTTTAATGGTTCATCATGATAAACAAACAAAGAAGAGCCATTATCTATAAATTTTTTATTTAAGTCTTCAACTGCCTGATGAATATAGCCAACTCTTCTATCTTTTTTGTTAGTCAGATCATCTAAAATTGTTTTGTCGAAAATAAATATTGGAAGTACGGCATCAGAGTTTTTTAGCGCCTCATAAAAACCATGATTATCAAAATAGCGAAGGTCTCTTCGAAACCAGAAAACAGATACAAGCTTGTTCGGTAGTTTATTCATACGACTTTAGCTAATTCAATTTTTTTGGGATCTGCTAAAATGTATGAGAGGCATAATTTCTACAGCGACTTTGTGATACGATAAAAAGCACTTTATTTTAAATCTATGATTTGATAAAAGGCATAATCGCGTTGAGCAACTCATCGGGCCTTTGTGTGCCAATTCTGTAGCGTAAACCATCTTTATCGGTTAGTTCAACAGCATGCTTGCCACTGGTATAAAATTTTATTTTTCCGCGATGATGGAGGTTGTAAGCTGGGCGATTAAAAGAATACTTACTGTAATCAACTTTTTCGGCCTTAACAATTGTGTCCAAAATAATTTTAACCTTACGGGATGTCCAAAGTCCGTCGAGCACTACACTATCACCAACGACTGTTGTTTTAATATGCAATATAAATATCATGACGGTTGATGAAACGAGGATGACCATTCCCATAATAAAAAACAATTCGCCTGAATTTGGAATGTCATCAATAGGGTAGGAGCCAATATGAATTCCGGAAACATCAACGGGTTTTGGATTTTCTGACCAATAGTAAGCTGCAAAACAAAATATAACCAGCACCAATCTTCTGAAAATAGATTGTTTATTGCTGCCTAAATATTGTTTCTCCTGAAAAAGGACATTCTCCTTCATGACTTAAAATTATTCACTAATTACTTAACTCGCAAATTAAGATATTTTTAGTAGCATCTGTTACTTTATAACGATCATCTATCCTGTGTCCAATCACCCAAATTATATCGTTGCCCGATAACATCAGCCAGGTACTTTCTTTATCCAAAAGAGAAAATTTGTTGTCGACAAAAAAATCGCTTATTTTTTTATTCCCACGCATGCCAAGTGGAACAAAGAAGTCCCCGTTTTTCCATTTACGAATGGTAAGCTTTTCCGCAAGTTTGTCGTAATCAAAACCTATTATTTTTTTTGATTTGGGAACAATTGTGTTGGCGGTATGTTTGGCTTTTTTTAAACTTAATGCAAGTGGCGATTTTATGGAGGCGGAATCTTTTGTAAAAGTATAGGCGTGACTTCCCTTCTTTACCAGTCTGTGTATTATTAAATTATCACGGTCAATTAGCCCGCTATATGTTTCAGAGAAAAATTGCTTGCCGGATTCTCCGTCGATTCCGGCTGCTATTTTTTTTGCGGCATCACCATTGAACCCGAACTCTTTTAGTATCTCGAATAAAAAAAACTCTACAGGGGTATACGATTTCAGTTTTTTAAGAGAGATAACTGTGTTACTATCCTTTTTTACTAAAACCTCTTTTTTGCACTCATTAATTTTTTTATTCAATACTTGTTCGGCCTGGTTCATTTGTTGGGCGGTTTGGTAAAGAGATTCTTCTAGTGATGGATTTATTTTTTTCAGTTGAGGAATAATATTCAATCTTATATTATTCCGGATATATTTATCAGAAGTATTACTACTGTCTTCCCGCCATTTTAAATTATTTTGTGTGGCGTATGCTGTTATGTCCTCTCGTGTTGCAAAAAGCAATGGTCTGATGATCTTATTTTGTTTTACTGATATGCCATGAAGCCCATGAATTCCTGTACCCCGCGTAAGGTTAATGAGCATAGTTTCTGCCACATCTCCTTTGTGATGAGCTGTAGCAATAAAATTGTATTTATTTTTTTTCCTGATCTCCTCGAACCATTCATAGCGTAATTCCCTTGCCGCCATTTGAATGGAAATGTTTTTTTCTGCTGCGTAAGTATTCGTGTCGAAATGGTTCACAAAAAAGGGAACATTTAATTTTTTAGCAAGTTGTTTAACGAAGATCTCATCGCCATCCGATTCTTCTCCGCGCAGCTTAAAGTTGCAATGTGCAATTGCGAAATTTATTTTTGCTTCGGAAAATAAATGACATAATACAACAGAATCTGTTCCTCCACTTACCGTGACAAGTATGTTGTCCTTATTAGAAAAAAGCTTGTTTGATGAAGCAAATTTTTTAAATGTAGAAAACATTACACAAAAGTACCGAATTAATGTGAGTTTTCGGTGTAAGTGGCCTGTTCTCCGTTCAAAGCGGGTTTTAATAACTCCAATGACGAATAACGACCGACTAATTAGGCGCTCCAAGGACCTCAAACATGGCCTTGGCTTTCACCATACTTTCCTTGTACTCAGCATCAGGCGTTGCCTTAGCGGTGATTGCTCCTCCGGTAGAAAAGGAAACGTAATGACGATCACTGTTGTATTGTATGCTTCGGATGACAACGTTAAAGTCGAAATTCTTTTCAGGATCAAAGTAACCAACCGATCCTGAGAAAAGTCCGCGTTTAAAACTTTCATGTTTTTCAATAAGTTCCATCGCTTTTATTTTGGGTGCCCCTGTCATGGATCCCATAGGAAAAGCATTTTTGATGACGTCTACAGGATGTATGCCTTCTTTTATTTCTGAACTAATGGTGGAGATAAGTTGATGAACCTGCTTAAACGTATACACTCCAAAAAGCTCGTCAACTTTTACCGTTCCACGCTTTGCTGTGCGGGAAAGATCGTTACGAACCAGGTCTACGATCATCACATTTTCGCTGCGTTCTTTTTCATCGAGCAACAATTCTTTTTTTAGTTTTTCGTCTTCGTCCTCTGTACCCCCTCGCTTGCGGGTCCCTTTAATGGGTTGTGATATTATTTTTCCATTGGTATTTTTTATAAAACGTTCAGGACTCGCGCACATTAAATGCTTTTCTGAAAGTTTATAGAAACAAGAAAATGGGGCTTCTGAAACGGCATTTAATTTTTCATAAGTGATAACCGGGTCAATTGTTGCACCCTCTGCATAAAACTCCTGGCAAAAATTTACTTCATATATATCGCCTTGCTGAATGTGCTGTTGCAATTCTTGAACGGAAGTAATGTATTGTTCTTTGGTGATGCGGGGTTTGATTGAAGGAAGTTGGAAGTTAGAAGTTACCCGCCTGCCTGTCGGGCAGGGAAGCTTGAAGTTGGTGATTTTGGATATAAGATCTTCAATTTTTTTTTGCGATGATAATTCCGGTAGGTAATAAACTTCTAGTTTTTCGTTCTCGATTGTGAAAACATATTTTGGAACAAAAAAGCGCATCAATGGAAATCCAATACCGTCAGGCTTTTCAGAGTGAAGATGTTCAACCTCGTTTTTTAAATCGTAAGACAAATGTCCGAAAACCCAGTCGTTGTTTTTGTCGATAAAATTTTTTAACGTTTCGAAAGAATTTTGTGAGGGGCTGATCGTTTCAATACTGTCAATAGCTGCAAGTAATTCGTAGTTCTTGGCTCCTGGTTCTAGATTCCTTTTATTGCTATCTAAAATACAAACCTGTTCAAACTGATTGGACCAATGCAATAGTTTTTGTTTGAAGGAGGGTGAGATAGGAAAGGATAACTTGCTGCGCACAATTTTTTACTTATAATTTTCCAGCACCATATTTTTTAATGCCTGTATCCATAACGGGGAATCATTAAGGCTCTCTACTAATTGTACTTTTTCTCCTCCGTGTTTTTTAAATATTTCATTGTACTCGGTTCCAATTTCATAAACGGTTTCCAGGCAATCTGCCACAAAAGCAGGGGAGAACACCAGCATTTTTTTTACGCCCTGTTTCGCCTTGTCTTCCACAACTTTATCTGAATATGGTTTTATCCATTTATCATTTAATCTCGACTGAAATGACGTGGTAAACTTTCCTTCCTGTAAATTTAATTTCTTTACTAACTGTCTTGTTGTTTCATAGCATGCCGCACGATAACAATAAGCATTTTTTGAAGTAATGCTGAAACAGCAGGTGCCTAGTTCACAACTGTTGGCTCCATAATGTGCTGAGCCTTTCATAATATGTCTTTCGGGCAAACCATGATAGCTGAACAACACAAAATCATAATCGTTTACATTGTATTTTTTTGCAACCTCAACACATGCATCAATAAAATCTGGCCTGTCATAAAATTTATTTATGACTTTTATAGTTGGCGTTACTTCCCATTTTTTTATCACGCGCATCAATTCTTCCACTGATGAACCTGTGCTGGAAGAGGCATACTGTGGATATAACGGGATCGCAATAAATTTTTCTACTTGCTGCTGTTTTAATTTTTCCAATACACTTTCAATACTTGGATTTTGATAGCGCATTCCTAATTCAACAACAAAATCGCTTCCCAGTGTTTGCTGCAAAGCATGTTTTACTTTATTTCCATTAACGAGCAAGGGAGATCCTTCTTTTGTCCAGATAGCTTTGTAAAGTTTTGCTGAGTTAGATGTGCGGAAGGGAATGATAATTCCATTTACTAAAAAGAATCTGCCAATTGGATTTATATCGATTACACGAGGATCATTAAGAAACTGTGTTAAATATTTTCGTACATCCGAATTCGAAGGGCTATCTGGTGTGCCAAGGTTAATAAGTAATACTCCGGTTTTCATAAAATATTTATCCGCAACGGGATTGCACAAAGATAGGAAGAGAAAAGAGATTTTTCACTCCATTAGGAATGTCAATAGAAGTAATTCTATTTGGGAGTCCGGATTTTTTACCGGATCAATGTGATGAACCCTTTGATGGATTCGGATTTCGCTATGAGTGTATAATAGTAAGTGCCATCAGCAGCCATATCACCTGCAGTGGTGGTGCCATCCCAGAATTTTGTGAACGGAGCGGTTGATTGAAAAACGACATTGCCCCACCTGTTGTAAATGGCGATCTCATAATTTTTAAAACAAGGATCGGATCCTGTTAAGACAAACAATTCATTTCTGCCATCGCCGTTCGGAGTGAACACATTGGGGATAGACAAATTTTCAATGCAGATATCTTCTACGGTTACAATTAACGAATCAACAGATGTACATCCGTTCACGTCGGAAACAGTTACATAATAAATTGTTGTAGCAGCAGGTGAAGCTTCGGGATCATCGCAGGTAACACAACTTAAACCTGTTGATGGAGACCAGGAGTACGTTCCTCCGCCTGATGCAGCTAGTTCAGCGCTGTTGCCTGACAAAATGGTAGCGCTGGGTCCTGCATTTGCAGTTGGCCCAACATTTACAATTACGTTAACAACATCAGTATTTGTACACGAACCATTTGAAATTGTCAACGTGTAAACCGTGTTTGTTGTAGGGCCCACGTTAAGTGTTGACGTATTTACACCGGAACTCCATGTATAAGTTCCGCCTCCGCTTCCATTCAATGTGGTCGTTGCGCCGCGGCAAATAGTTTGATCGGGCCCTGCGTTGGCAACAGGGATTTGTAAAACATTAACCGAAAAAGCATAGGTATTGGTGCATCCGTTGCCATCTGTTCCGGTAACTGTATAATTTGAATTTGATGTTGGCGATGCTGTTATACTAGGGCCTGCTGTGCCCGAAAGCCCTATGGATGGTGACCATACGTAACTGTTTCCCCCAATTGCATTCAATGTTGTTGATGAGCCTATACAGATGGAAGTGTTCCCGTTCACCGAAATAACAGCAGCATTATTTACAGTAATTGAAACGTTGGTTGTATCATCGCACGTACCTCCATAGGAAACAATAACAGTATAAATTGTATTTCCTGTTGGAGTAGCGTTTACAGAACTTCCTGTTGTGGAACTTAGACCAGCAGAAGGCGACCAATAAAAATTTGTTGCACCGGCCGCAGTGAGTTGAACACTGTTCCCAAAACAAATGGCCGATCCTGAAGATGCGAGTGCCACAGGTTTAGAAACAACATTAATACTAAATGGAATTGTATCGATGCAGCCCTTTAGTGAAGTTGCGTAAATATTATATGGAGCAGAAGATGTTGGGAAAGCATAGACACTGCTGCCTGTAGTAGAACTTAGTCCCGCTGAAGGAGACCAGGTATAGCTTGCAGCCCCTGATACAGTGAGTAAGGTAGAATCGCCTGTGCAAAGTGGGTAATTCCCTGACAGTGTCACGTCCTCATTGTCAATCTGTACTGTGAAGTAAGATGTAAGCGAACATCCTCCGGCATTTGAGGCCATGATGCTGTATGTTGTAGTGGTCGATGGATTTGCAGAGTGACTTGAACCAGTTGTTGAAATTAAACCGGCTGAAGGAGACCAGCTATAGGTTACCGGAACGGAGCTTGTAGCAACAATATTGGCACTTGTTCCTTTGCAAATACTTGTATCCCCTGACACAGAAAATGAAAATCCATTCTGTACATTAATTGTAGCGGTTGAAGTATCTCTTTGGCAACCATCAGAACTTATTAACGTAACTGTGTATGTCCCTGCTGAATTGTACATGTGAACAGACCCAGAAGTATCGGAAGTATTATCCGGCCCTGATGCTGGATCTCCGAAATTCCACCACCATAATTTTGTTGGTGTGCAGGAATCAGTAGTATCGGTAAATATAACAGGCGATCCCGTGCAGGTTGTAGAGGAAGATGGTTTAATTCCTGCTGCGTATGGCCTTATTGGCAATGGATCCAGATAATCAGAAATATTATTTGGCAAGTTGAGCCACGATGCCCTGCCGCCAAGTGTTACCGCGTTATTGGTAAAACCACAGCCAATACCCAATACGTTTGGATTATTAATTGCGTCAAGTGAACTTAATGATGAAAAAAAATCAGCGCTGGTTAAATAAAGTTTTCCATCGCGTCCAATTTGAAAATCATAGGGGAGTGCCAGGTTAGCCATTGTTCCGGAACTGCTTCCAACAGTTGTCTTAGTGGATTTGATGTTAGGTGCGGTAAGATCAAACTGAAAAACAGGAACCGGAAAATTACCACTGCTAAGGTAAAAGAGATCTCCGTTGGGGGAAAACATATTTGCAATGCTGATCCCTGAAGTTGCCGTGTCAATTGGATTAAATCCTGTAATGCTGCCGGTAGCATTATCGAAATCATAAATACTTGTTATGCCCTTGATAACTGTTGAAAGTTTATTCCCTTTTGGACTCGCTTTAAGAGGAGTACTCAAGTCACCAAAGGAATCGGAAGGGCCAATGGATGAAACAACAGTGTCCATTACGCCGCACTTAGTAACCCTTACTGCCCAAAAAGTATTTGTTCCGGAAAGATGTGTGATTACCCAATGATCTATACCGTTACAATGTTTTACTCCAACCATCCTCTCTGATGTGCCGGTAACAAAAGTGGTCAGCGGTGTACTTACATCACCTAAACCAGAATTTAATGTCATATTTATTTTGGTGTAAAATGCAAGTCCGGTGGAGTGGCCAGTTGGCACACCTGCATTCCCAAATAAATAATATGTGTTGGTGTCGCCATACACAGGAATGATAACAGAGCTTTGCATAGAAGAATTGGGAGTGCCGCCACTCGTAGCTGCGAGGTTTCCGCTTGGCATAATGGTATGTGTTTTATCCCATACCTGGCTGCCATCTGTATAAAATAATATTTGTCCGTTGCTGTTGCAATAAGTGGAACAGCCTTCTGTAAACCCCATGCCACTGTTAAGCAGTGAAGTTGGTGTCCCCGCATTAAAATCAAGGCCGGCCGATGAAAATCCAAAATACCAAACATTATATTGGTTTTGGGATTGGATCGAATTAAATCCAAGAAGAAAAATAAATAGAGGAAGACACTTCTTAATCATTAACAAAGGATAAAATTTTAATACAAATTTTGAAACAAAAATGGCTTTAAACATAGCTATCCTTATTAGCAAACGCACATATGTGTTAGGCATATTGGTTAGTTGGCTTAGTAAAATTTTCGCTTAAAAACCACTCATTTATTACAAAAGAGTGTGCTTTTGAAGATCTGGGAAGGAGATTTTAGAATGAAAAGAATTTGAAAAAATTAATGATTCTGTTCAAATTTATTGGAGAGGGTGAAAGTATATATTACATATCCAGATAGTGCCCCATAACCCGCTGTTAGTTTGAAATTTAATCCATAATTATGTAATTAATTGTTTATCAGGTAATTATGAGTTAAATGTACTGTCAGAAATATAGTTTTTAGAAGTAATTGATACCGGGCTCCCCATGTAAACACGCTAAATTGTATATTGTAAAACTCCCATGAAACGGCACATACTCTTTATTTGTTTTTTTGTTGCCGCTTATACCTGCGGGATTTCTCAAAATCTTGTTCCCAACGGTAGTTTTGAATGTTATTCTACTTGTCCCGATCAGTACGATCAGGTATCATATGCCAAGCAATGGAATTCGCCGGTGCTGCATAATGGCAGCTGGCCAGATTATCATAATTCGTGTGACTTATATAATGGAATGGGGTTTCCGCTCAATGGAAATACCGGTGACTCCGCCAGAACAGGAGCGGGTTGTATGGGTTTTATGTTCTGGCAAAATTATGATCCCGCTTCGAGAGAGTACCTCCAGGCAAAATTGTTGCAGCCATTACAAAATGGAAAATGTTATCAGTTAACTTTTTATGTAAAGCTTTATGTTGCATTGAATATGGGTATCGACAGGATCGGTGCTCATTTCTCAACAGCTGCTATCAGTTCAGCTTCGCAGAATTTATATGGTTATATTCCACAAGTTCAAAATACTCCAGGCGTTCCTATATCAAGTACGACAACCTGGACGCAGATATCAGGAAGTTTTGTAGCGACCGGCGGCGAAGATTATATCACCATTGGTAATTTTTATAATGATGCTTCTACAACTACTGATGGAACACCTTCCGGATGGTACTCACATTATTACATTGATGATATTTGTTTGATTGAGTGCGGGAATTCCTGCACGCCTACTATTGCCGGGGTTGCATCTGTTTGCAGCGGTTCAGCTGCATCACTTTCTGCAACACCGGGGGGAACAACATATTCATGGAGTAACGGTGCCACCACTACTACAACTACAGTTCTTCCCACAATAACTACTCAGTATTCCGTGATCGTTAATGACACATTTGCTTGTCAAACATATTATGATACTACTGATGTTTCTGTTTTTCCGTTACCATCTTTAACATTAACGCCTACGCCTGTTTCCTGTTTTGGCGGAACAAATGGAAAAGCAACAGTTGCCGTTTCTTCAGGAACATTTCCATATACATATAGCTGGTCTCCCGGAGGACAGACCGGAGCATCTGCCACTAATTTACCTTCCGGAACTTATTCGGTGAATGTCACGGATGTAAATGGATGTATATCGCAGGGAACAATAACGGTTACCCAGCCAACAGCGCTTACGGCTTCTATAACAGCTCAATCAAATTTATTATGTAATGGTAATTCAACTGCTTTTGCAAAAGTAACAGGCTTTGGTGGAACACCCGGATATACTTACAGTTGGAGCAATTCACAAACCACAGGAACCACAACCGGATTATCTGCAGCAACATACACAGCTACAGTCACCGATTTAAATGGTTGTGCTGCCAGCACAACTGTAGCAATAACTCAGCCTTCTGTTTTAACTGCAAGTATTTCTGCAAAAACAAATGTAGCGTGTAATGGAAATACAAATGGCACAGCGACAGTTATAGCAGGGGGAGGAACATTAAATTATACATACAGCTGGAATAATGCGCAAACAACAAATGTCGCTACAGGTTTATCTGCAGCAACATATACTGCAACAGTAACGGATGCAAATGGTTGTGTCGCTCAAACAACAGTAGCCATTGCGGAGCCTGCAGTATTAACAAGCAGCATATCAGCTCAAACAAATGTGCTGTGCAATGGAAATAATACCGGCTCTGCAACGGTAGCGCCTTCGGGAGGAACTGTTGCATATACTTATAGTTGGAGTAATGCACAAACAAATTTTACTGCAACCGGATTGTCTGCAACAACATATTCAGTTATTGTTGCAGATGCGAATGGTTGTACATCACAAACAACAGCAACCATTACACAGCCGGCAGTATTAACTGCAAGCATCAGCGCGCAAACAAATGTGTTGTGTAACGGGAATAATACAGGAAATGCAACTGTTGCTGCCGGCGGAGGAGCAGGGACTTATGCTTACAGTTGGAACAATGGTCAGACAACTGTGGTCGCGACAAATTTATCTGCTGCATCATATACAGTTACAGTTACTGATGCAAATGGTTGTACGATAAAAACAACGGCATCAATTACTGAGCCTTCTGCTTTAACGCTCACATTAACACCAATCAATTTGTTGTGTAATAATATTTCAACCGGGCAAGTGAGCTGCAGTGTTGCAGGCGGAACGCCAAACTATAGTTATAGCTGGAGTACAACATCAACAACAAATAATATTTCCTTATTGGCGGCTGGTGGATATACATTAACAGTTACTGATAACAATGGATGCACCATACAAAATAGTACAACTCTCACTCAGCCTTCCGCTGTAACAATGACATTAAGCAGTACGCCTGATCACTGTAACCAACAAGATGGCACTGCAACTATTATAGTAGGCGGAGGAACTGTAGCTTACACTTATAGCTGGAGCAATGCGCAAAACAATTCTTCAATTAGTAATATATCTGCAGGTACTTATACTGTTACAGTCACTGATAATAATGGCTGCAGTTTAATACAAACAATAGCGGTTGCAGCGCAGGCGAGTGACACATTGCAAATTGTTAGTACGAATAGCGTAACATGTAACGGAGCCTGCGACGGTTTCGCAACGTTACAATTAAGTGGCGTTTCAAATGGTCCGTATGCTTACAATTGGAGTAACGGGCAAACAACTTTGGCAGCAACAGGATTGTGTGCTGGCGTTCACACCTGCAGCGTAACGGATGGAGCAGGTTGTTTGAGCACAAAACAAATTACCATTATACAACCTGCGGTATTAACGACCAGCATCAGTGCGCAAACAAACGTGTTATGTAATGGGAATAATTCGGGTAATGCAACTGTTACAGCAGGAGGCGGAACAGGAGCGTATACATACAGCTGGAACAATGGCCAGATAAATTCAACAGCAACAAATTTATCTGCAATAACATATTCGGTTACTGTAACTGATGCGAATGGATGTACAATAGCAACAACTGTAACTATTATAGAGCCAACAGTGTTGAGTCTTACGCTTACACCAATAAATTTATTGTGTAATAATATTTTTACAGGAGAAGTAATCAGCAATGTACAGGGAGGAACACCTAATTATTCATATAGCTGGAGTACTGCCGCAACTACAAATAATATTTCCTCATTGAGTATCGGAAGTTATTCGTTAACAGTAACCGATAACAATGGGTGCAGCGTACAAGCGAATACAACTATCTCGCAACCTTCAGCCTTAACAATGACACTGAGCAGCACACCCGATCATTGCAACCAGGGAGATGGAACCGCAAATGTAATTGCAGGCGCCGGAACCGGAGCGTACACCTATAATTGGAGCAATGCACAAAACAGTTCTTCAATAAGTAACTTAACTGCGAATACTTATACTGCAACTGTTACAGATAATAATGGATGTTCATTGACACAAACAGTTGTGGTATTGCAACAGGTCAGCGATACGTTGCAAATTGTAAGTATCAACGATGTTACATGCAACAATGCATGCGATGGCTCTGTTACATTACAGTTGAGCGGAGTAACAAATCCTCCGTATACTTATCAGTGGAGTAACGGACAAACCAATTTAACTGTGACCGGCTTGTGTGCTGGGGTGCATACCTGCAGTGTTACGGATGGTGTGGGATGTGTGGCAACAAAACAAATTTCCATTGTGCAGCCTTCGGTACTTACGGCCAGTATTATTGCACAAACAGATGTATTGTGTAATGGCAACAATACAGGAAACGCTAACGTTGCAGTCAATGGAGGAACACCGAATTATATTTATAGTTGGAGCAATGGACAAACAAATACAGTTGCAAACAATTTAATAGCGACAACTTTCACTGTTACTGTAACAGATAGTCACGGTTGCACTGTGCAAACTTCTGCAGCCATAACGGAACCGCCTATCCTCACACTTACGTTAACACCAACGGATTTGTTGTGTAATAATATTTCTACAGGAGAAGTAACCAGCAATGTACAGGGAGGAACACCTAATTATACATACAGCTGGAATACAGCCGCAACCACTTTAACTATTTCTTCGTTGACGATTGGCAGTTATTCCCTGACTGTTACAGATAACAATGGTTGCACAGTATTGGCCAGTACAACCATTACACAGCCATCTGCTTTAAGTATGACGCTGACAAGTACTCCAGATCATTGTAACCAGGGAGATGGTACAGCATATGCATCAGCAAGTGGTGGAACAGGAGCATACACTTACAGTTGGAGCAATGCACAAAACGGTGCTTTGGTGAGCGGTCTTGCTGCGAATACGTATACAGCAACTGTTATAGATAATAATGGATGCAGTCTTTCGCAAGCAATAGTTGTACTCGCAATGGTAAGTGATACTTTACAAATTGTTAGTTTAAATAATGTTAGCTGTAACGGCGTATGCGATGGATCAGCAACATTGCAATTAAGTGGAGTAGCAAACGGTCCTTATGTATATACATGGAGCAATGGCCAGACGAATTTAGCAGCTACAAGTTTATGTGCTGGTGTACACACATGCAGTGTAACAGATGCAGTGGGTTGCGTGAGCACAAAACAAATAACAATTACTCAGCCGTCAATATTGACAGCAAGTATTAGTGCTCAAACAAATGTGTTGTGTAATGGAAACAATACGGGGAATGCAACAGTAGTTGCAGCAGGCGGCTCGCCAAATTATACTTACAGTTGGAGCAATGCGCAAACGGGCACAACCACAAATAATTTAACAGCTAATACTTTTTCAGTAATAGTAAGTGATAATAATGGCTGTACAGTACAAGCTACCGTAACTATAACAGAGCCTCCTGTTTTAAGTCTTACATTAACTGCAACCGATCTGTTGTGTAATGGAATATCAACAGGGCAAGTAAATAGTAACGTGCAAGGCGGTGTGCCAAATTATACTTACAGCTGGAGCAATACCACGATCACAAATAATATTTCATCGCTTGCTGCGGGAGGCTATTCCTTAACAGTAACAGATAACAACGGTTGTACTGTTCAATCGTCAATGATATTGACCCAGCCAATAGCAATTACATTGACTGTTACCAGCACGCCCGACCATTGTAATCTTTCTGATGGAACAGCAACCGTATCGGCAAATGGCGGAACGGGATCGTACACTTATAGCTGGAGCAATACTTCTCAAACAAGAAATAATATAACGGGTCTTCCTGCGGGAGTTTATACGATAACTGTAACAGATAATAATCAATGTACTCAAAGTACAACTGTTAATGTATTGCCAATGCAGGCTGACACACTTCAATTGGTTAGCATATCGAACACAAGTTGTAATAATAATTGTGATGGTATTGCCACCCTTCAACTTAGCGGAGTATTAAATGTTCCTTATAATTACAACTGGAATACCATACCGACTCAAAACTCTTTAACTGCAACAGGCCTTTGCGCCGGAATGTACTCCTGCACTGTAACGGATGTAAATGGGTGTAAGGATTCGATGACAGTTTCTATTTCACAGCCTGCGGCTTTATCAGCGACATTAAGCGCAACTTCTACATTGTGTTATGGTGATAATACAGGAACGGCTACAGTAACAAATGTTATTGGTGGTACTCCTAATTACGGCTATAGCTGGAACAATAATCAACTGAATGCAAACGCGATTGCGTTAACTGCAGGTACTTATACAGTAATAATTACAGACAATAATAATTGCAGCATCGCGCAAATTGTTCAGGTGAATGATGCGCCGCAATTGTTGGTGAACATTCCTCCCCCTGTAGAAATTTGTGCGGGTCAGCAAGCAACAGTTAATTCTAATGTTGCAGGTGGAACGCCGAATTATAATTACAGTTGGAATACAGGACAAAACACCAACGGCATTAATCCCTTCTTGAATCAAATAACAAATTTCACCATCACGGTGACTGATAATAACGGCTGCATTGCGCAGGCAATAACACAAGTTACCGTAAACGCATTACCTGTAGTTTCTTTCTCAAGTGATATCACTGAAGGATGCGCTCCTCTTTGTGTTAATTTCAATAATACAACCACTAACAGTCAATCTCAGGTTTGGAGTTTTGGTGATGGGTCGGGTTCAACACTCAACGCTCCCTATCATTGTTTCATGCAAGCAGGCGCGTATAATATTACACTGGCTGTAACAGATAATAAAGGATGTATCGATTCACTTACGCGAAATAATTATATCAATGTTTATCCAAATCCTACAGCAGATTTCCAGGTCTACCCTAATCCTTCAGCGGTGAATACTATAATTAATTTTATTGATAAATCCGTTGGCGCAACAGCCTGGAACTGGAGTTTTGGCGACGCAATTAACTCTTCATCCAATTTACAAAACGCAACTTTTGTTTATACAGATAGTGGGTATTATCAAATTCGCTTAATCGTTATAAATGGATTTGGCTGCAGTGATACATCTGTGCAGTTATTGTTTATTGAACCTGAATTCTTGTTTTATATTCCAAATACATTTACACCAAATGGAGATGGTCTCAATGATATATTTGCACCCTCCTTGTTTGGAATAGAAAATGAGACGTTTGAATTTTATATTTTCGATCGGTGGGGAAATAAGATCTTTGAATCAAACTCTTCAACTATTGGTTGGAACGGAGTAGCAAATAATGGCTCTGAAATAGCTCAGCAGGATACTTATGTTTGGCTGATCAAATTAAAAGATATAAAAGGTAGTAGGCACAAATATGTTGGTCACGTGAACCTGATAAAATAAATCCGCACTTATTTATAGTCTTATTCGGTAACGACACCATAAGGAGAAATTAATTTGAGAAAGTCGATTACATTAATGCGGTAAATAAAAAGGCGCCTCGATCTTCATCGAGACGCCTCTGTATAATAAAAAATAGTCTAGTTCGTAACCGTAAACCTGCCTGAGTTAAGCACATTTCCGCTCTCACCTTTAATGGTATATATGTAAACGCCTGCCGCTAATTTTTCGGCATTCATTTTGAAGGATTTGTTTTCAATATCATAATTACCAATGTGCTGACCTGTTGAGCTTGTTATACTTACCTTTTTCGCTTTATTGGAATTAAACGAAAAATTTAATTCTTTGTTGGTTGGATTTGGAAAGATGTTTACAGAAGCTGAAACATCGCCATCATCTATTCCGCTTGTAAAACCTAAGAAGATATCATCGATCAATAATTCGCTGCCCGCCTTTGGATTGTTTTTTCCGCTGGATGAAAATGCAATAACAGAAGTGTCAGGACTTGTGCTTGGGAAAGCCGTATTATAAATAATTGGAATAACATGTTTAGTATAAGCAGATACTGTGGTTGTTGCTATAGTTAAATAGCCTACGCCAATGGTATCCTTTAAGGAGCCATTAGCCTTTAATAGAACAATTGCTGCGCTGGCAGTATCAGCACCATTGGGGGTGTATTTTGACCAAAACTCAAGTGTGCTTGGGCGCGATGCATATGCGTATCCATAAGTGATCGATGGTGGAAGTCCTAAAGCGATTTTACCAGTCACTATTAGTCCTATTGTATCCTGCAGATACCATCCACTTGGAGGTGAGTTCAATGCAACTGTTAGTATTCTACATGCAGCAGTTCCTCCGTGCGCATCTGTGCTTTTAAAAATGCTTACTGGGTTACCACCGGCAAGTGAATTCGAAAGAATATTTAATGTTGCCCAGCCTTTGGGTTCATCATAGGCAGGGTTAGCACCGCTTGCCGGCGTGTTATTCCAGCTAGTGCTGCCACCTTCAAAATTAAAGGCTGGCTGAGCGTAAGCAAATGGTATCGCAACAATGGTCGCAATAATTATACTGTAGAGTTTTTTCATTTTTTCAGATTTTAGATTAAGCGTAACTATAAATGTACAAAAAAGTGCCTTGATAAGCAAAAAGCCGATTACCTAGGGTTACAGGCCAGAATTTTTACACAAATGCCTGTATTTCATAAAGCTTTTTGTAGGCTCCGTTTGTTTGAATAAGATCTTTATGGGTTCCTCTTTCTATGATCTCACCTTTTTGCATTACAATAATTTCATCTGCATGTTGAATGGTTGACAATCGGTGAGCAATAACAATCGAAGTTCGGTTTTTCATTAAACGTTCAAGAGCATCCTGTACTAATTTTTCTGATTCGGTATCTAAAGCAGAAGTAGCTTCATCCAAAATCAATATTGGTGGATTTTTTAAAACAGCTCTTGCAATACTAAGGCGCTGACGCTGCCCTCCTGATAATTTTCCGCCGCGATCACCAATGTTTGTATCGTAAGCATTTTCCATTTGAACAATGAACTCATGTGCATTCGCGATCTTAGCCGCGCTGATCACATCTTCTTTTTTTGCATCAGGCATACCAAACGCAATATTGTTGAATACGGTATCATTGAATAAGATTGATTCCTGCGAAACAATTCCCATTAATGCTCTTAACTCTTTTATTTTAATTTCTTTTAATGAAACACCATCGATAAATATTTCTCCCTTGTCGGCATCAAAAAAGCGGGGCAGCATATCAGCAAGTGTTGTTTTGCCCGAACCGGATTGCCCGACAAGTGCAATTGTTTTTCCCTTTGGCACAACAAGGTTAATATCTCTCAGCACCCAGCCATCATCCCCTTTTTTATAGGCGAAGGAAACATTTTTGTATTCAATAGAATTTTTAAATACAGGTGCAGGTTTTGCGTTAGCGTATTCATGAATTATTTCATCAGCGTCTAATATTTTTTCTATGCGTTCAACAGATGCCACTCCGCGCTGCACATTATACCATGCTGTTGTAAGTGCTTTTGCGGGAGGAAGTATTTGTGAAAATATAGCGATGAAGGTGATGAATATAGAAGCCTTAAACCCTGAATCAATTACTTCTTTTCCTCCCAAATACATCAACACTGCGAGAATGGCAACGCCAAAAATTTCACTTAATGGAGAAGCAAGATCATTCTTTCTATACATTTTTATGCTGTGCTTAGTAAAGGCTTCATTTTCTTTTTCAAATTTTTCGAACGAGGACTTTTCAGCATTAAAGCCCTTGATGATCCTTAATCCGCCAAGCGTTTCTTCCATTATGGAAAAGATACTTCCCAATTTTTCCTTTGCTTTTGCCGAACTCCTTTTTAAGCTGGAAGCTACTTTACCAATGAGAAATCCAGGCAGGGGTAACAGAACGAACATGTATAGAGTAAGATGTACATTCATGAAAAACATGGTTGCCAAAAGCATCACGATATTTATCGGGTCGCGAAAAAGCATTTCCAATGAATTCATAATGCTCCATTCTATTTCTTGCACATCGGTGGTAATACGTGACATGATATCACCTTTTCTTTCATCGGAATAATAGGACAGGGGCAAACGAATTGTTTTCTGGTAGATATCATTCCTTATGTCTTTCACTACCCCATTGCGAATGTTGGCCAGGAAAAACATGGCGAGGTAACGAAACAAATTTTTAATAATAGTGAATACTATAACAAGTACACAAATAAAAATGAGTGCCTTTATTTTTCCTTCATCAACAATAAGCTTACTTAGTTCATAATAAAAAGTGTCGATGAGGTTTTGAATGGAAGCTTTTAATTCCGGTCGCCCCTTTGCTAATGTTGCCGCATAATCGTTTTGGTCTTTCATGAACAGCAGGTCCAGGAAAGGTGCCGCCATGGTAATAGAAAAAAGAGAAAAGATTACCGAGAGTATATTGAAAAGTATATTTAAACCTGCATAGGTTTTGTATCCCTTCACATACCTTAGTATTCTGAATACTTTTTTCATTATTGCAAATGTAAGCTATTGCCCCAATAAAACAGGAGAGAATTTTTAAGAGAGGGGCAACGCTTACTCCTTGCTATTATTGTTTTGCAGATCGAGATTGTAGCGATTCTTTAATCCACCACGGAAAATTTTATGCATAGGAAGATATTTTTTTATGCCCAAATGGCAATTTGCTTCCCACCAAACACTGTTGGTGCTTACCTCGAAAAAGGCAGCGTATGTTAAAAAGCGATAATCAACTCCTCCACCCAGATTCACGCCGCTATAAATTCCTGGCCCAGTATCGGTTTCGTTTATCCATTTAGTATACATGTATCCTGCCAATACGTACATTTTAAAATGGTCCTTGTTAATTATGTTGAACCTAGTATTAATGGTTATATAATATTCATTAATTGGTGAATGGTCCGATACTGTCCTGATCCCGGCACCATAATGATAATAGTCTGCAAAAACACCTATTCTCCTCTTTTCTATACCCGCTCTGAAATCAAATCCTACCTGTGTGATCATAGGATTAAATACTCCGCCCCCACCGATGGTAAGGTATTGCGCCACCGATTGCTTCGCGTGCAGCAAAAAAACAAGTATGATCAATATATAGCGAAGCATATAGCCATATGACGCAAATTTTAGAAAAAAGTTGCTTGTAAGTAGACATTACTATCTGCCGATCTTTTGATAACTTTGTATTATGGCAACAGTAAGGCAAGAGAGAGTAGCAAAGCTATTACAAAAGGAAATAGGGGATATTTTTTTATTCAAAGGGAAAATTCTTTTTGGCAACGCGTTCATTACTGTTACTGGTGTTCGTATAACACCCGACCTTTCATTGGCGCGTGTTCATGTGAGTCTTTTCAAAGCTGCTGATTCTGCAGCACTGCTCAAGTTGATTAAAGAACATACAAAGGATATTCGAAGGGAATTGGGTAACAGGGTGGGAAAACAATTGCGTATTACACCGGCACTCGAATTTTTTATTGATGACTCATTGGATTACGTGGAGAAGATAGAGAATCTTTTAAAAAAATAATCAATAAAAGTTCAATTAGAAGTCTTGTCAACTGACAACCAATAACCAGCAACTAAATTGAAACTTCCCTTATTCATAGCAAAGCGTTACCTGGTTTCAAAAAAATCACACAATGCTATTAATATTATTTCAATTATATCAGTAATCAGTATTGCAGTTGGTACTACCGCACTTATTGTTGTTCTGTCGGCTTTTAACGGCCTCTCGGGCTTGGTAAAAACATTATATAATTCTTTTGATCCGGATATCGAGGTTACCATTAAAGAAGGCAAAACTTTTGATGTGAACGAAGAATACATCAATAAAATTAAATTGATAGATGGTGTTGAACACGTTGCATTGACAATAGAAGAGAATGCTTTGATAAAATATAAAAACAAGCAATGTATCGCAACAATAAAAGGAGTTAGTCCGGAATTTGAGATGATGACGCGTTTTGACACGCTTGTGAAAAATGGAGATTATATTTTAAATGAAGGAGAGCATAGCTATGCTGTTGTTGGAAAGGGAATTGCATACCAATTGGAACTCGAGCATGATGATATTTTTTCTCCCATGTCAGTATATGTACCTAAACGAGGTACAACAATTAATACACTCAATCCTGAAGATGGGTTTAATGAAAAACATACATATGCTTCTGGCGTGTTTACGATCAACGATGATTTTGATTTTAAATATATTATTTTGCCAATAGATTTTGTTAGGGGTCTTGTTGAAAAACCTAAGGGGGCTAGCGCTCTTGAGGTAGGATTAAGGCCAGGGGCAGATGTTGGGCAAGTGCAGCAGGCAGTACAGGAGATTGTAGGAGATTCTTTTTTAGTGCGCAGCAAGGATGAACAAAATGAAACATTATTTAAAACATTGAAGTCGGAAAAATTATGGACGTTCATTATTCTCGTTTTTATTCTCATCATTGCCACATTCAATGTTATTGGTTCACTTACCATGTTAATGATAGAAAAGAAAAAAGACATTAACATTCTCTGGAACATGGGCGCTGATAAACTATTGATAAGGAGAATTTTTTTATGGGAGGGGATTTTTATAACGCTTGTTGGTTCCCTGGCCGGATTACTGTTGGGAACAACCCTTTGCTGGCTGCAAATGCATTTCGGATTTATACAATTTAATGAAGGTTATGTTGTGGATGCGTATCCGGTAATAATGCAGCCTGTTGATTTTATAATTGTATTCGGTACTGTTTTATTGATTGGCCTATTTGCTGCCTGGTATCCTGTAAAATTATTTACAGACAGAAGCCTTGGTATTTCTCCTGCTCAGGCAACAGCGTTGTAATTGGTATAACGTGTTGTTATAATGGCAAACGTTTCCATAATCTCGTCATAGGATGATGTAGTGACAAGTTTCATTCTGAAGTCTTTAAAATGATCCAGGCCTTTAAAATAATTTCCATAGTGCGAGCGCATTTCTATAATACCCAATGCATCGCCTTTCCAGCGAATAGAAAAATCGAGGTGTTTTTTACAAACGCGTATTCTCTCTTCAATATTAGGTTGCTGGAGTATTTCTCCTGTTTTCAAAAAATGTTTTATCTCGTTAAATATCCAGGGATAGCCAATGCTGGCGCGCCCTATCATAACGCCGTCAACACCATAACGCTGTTTCATTTCCAGTGCTTTTTGCGGAGAGTCAATATCGCCATTCCCGAAAATTGGAATTTTAATTCGTGAGTTATTTTTTACCTCCCCAATCAGTGTCCAGTCGGCCGGACCTTTATACATTTGTTTACGTGTACGACCATGTATAGTGAGCGCTTGTATACCTATGTCCTGCAGGCGTTCTGCGACTTCAATAATATTTTTCGTATTATCGTCCCATCCCAAACGTGTTTTAACAGTAACAGGTAATTTTACTGCTTTCACAATTTCGGATGTCATCATTACCATTTTTGGAATGTCCTGTAACAATGCTGCTCCTGAACCTTTGCAGGCTACTTTTTTTACAGGGCAGCCGTAGTTGATATCAATGAGGTTTGGATTTGCTCTTTCAGCGATCAATGCCGCTTCACGCATGGAATTAATGTCGCTTCCAAAAAGCTGAATGCCAATTGGACGTTCATATTCAAACACATCTAATTTTTTTACAGATTTGGCAGCATCACGTATCAATCCTTCCGAAGAAATAAATTCAGTGTACATCATATCCGCCCCATGGTCTTTGCACACCGCACGAAAGGGCGGATCACTCACATCCTCCATAGGAGCAAGTAATAAAGGAAAGTCGCCTAATTCTATATCGCCGATCCGGACCATATTGCTGCAATTATAGATGTCTATTTCTCGATACATCCGCCTAAGGCGGATGCTCGAAGTGACCATTGATTCTTAATGCTCAAAACAATAATTACCTTTGCAAAGGTACAAAAACCAGCCAACTCCTATGGAACCCATATTTAAAGAGTTTAGTCCTGCACGTAAAATGTGGATGCTGGTATTTATTTTTTCAGTATCGTTCATTATTTTTTCAATATTATCGTCGTTGTTTCTTATTCCAGTTCTCAATATAACATCCCTCGATGAGCTAAATAAGCTTTTCGAAAGCGGTGACCCGGCAGTGGTAAGAGCAATGAAAATGGTGCAACTTGTCGCCTCCATAGGTTCTTTTATTGTACCTGCTCATATTTTTTCCTTGCTGGTTTCGGGCAATTACAAAAGTTATTTTGGTTTCGACAAAATTCCTGCTTTAAAATTAATGGGCATAGCTGTTATTACAATGATATGCGCACAGCCTTTAATAAACGCGATGGCTACTTTGAATGAACACATGTCGTTACCATCTTTTTTACATGAGCTTGAAGTGTGGATGCGTAACTCTGAAGACAAAAATAAAATTGCTACCGAGCAGTTCCTGAAAATGAACTCGATAAACGAACTGCTATTAAATATTTTTATTGTTGCGGTTATCCCCGCCATAGGAGAAGAAATGTTTTTCAGGGGAGCTATGCAAAAAACAATTATAGAATGGGGTGGAGGTATTCATAAAGGGATTTGGATCTCTGCTATTGTTTTTAGTGCATTTCATTTCCAGTTTTTTGGTTTCTTCCCACGGATGGTATTGGGAGCCCTATTCGGATACATGATGATTTGGGGGAGGACCATATGGCTTCCTATTGTTGCGCATTTCACGAACAATGCGGGTGCTGTGATCTTAAGCTATTTGATCCAGAAAGAATATTTGCCAAAAGGTGCGGATGAAATAGGGTCGGTAAATGCGGAAATTATTTATACGGTAATAAGTATTTTAATCGTGGGCGCTTGTATGTTTTATGTATATAAATATCGACCTGCAGAAAGCGAGTTGTAACTAACCCCTTTTTCTTTTCGCGTATTTTCCCTTCTTGGGTTTTAGGTCTCCTACTGCAATGCGAAAAAGATCTGTTATCCACCCAATAAAATACAAGCCGCCTGTAAATGTGTACACTATTCCAATCCCGGTATACCCAAGGTAGTAGCGATGAGCACCCCAAAATCCTAAAAACAAGCAAAGTAAAAATGCAGTGGTTTTACTTTTTGTCGGCACATATTTCTCCTTTTCTTTTTCAGGCTCACTCATGGAGGATGAAATAACATCATAAGAGCCATTCGTACGGCGTAACATAATAACTTCTTTTCTGTAAACAGAATAGGTAATTCCATTTGTGTCGCCACACTCTTTATATTTTATTTCCTCCGGGTTTGTTTCTATAACATGTGCGCTTATTTCTTTTCCATCTTTAAAATATATTTTATCGCATCCTGTCGGATCCTTTGTGGAAGTATCTTTTTTTTCTTCTAAAGAAACTGGAGAGCCATCGGCGCGCTTAATAAAATAAACATCCTTTTTATAAACCGCGTATGCCGGACCATCGGAATTGCAGTCTCTATATTTTACTTCGTCAAAAGTTGCTTCAGAAAAAACTGCAACAATTTTTTTCCCGTCCATAAAAAATATAGTGTCGCATTTTACACTTACCGAAGAATCAGTATTCGGCATAGCATTAGCTGCTGAAGTGTCATAATATAATTTGTTGTTTGAGGGAGGTTCATTTACTCCAACTTTTTTTTGATCAACACTCCCTCCCGGTAAAATGGTTTTTTGTTCGGTATGATAACCCGGACGATAGTGTCTTTTTTGAACAGAGCAGGATACAAGGATGGATCCCGAAAGTATAAACAGAAAAATATTTTTTAAAAATTTGGCCATGCTTGGTATAGCTAAGCTAAGAAAGAACGTTGTAATAATAAATTATTGTTATTCAACAGTTGGTTGTTTGTTGTATTTGTTCCTATATTCAATAGGGGTGAGGCCTGTAATTTTTTTAAAAACAGTTCTAAATGCTTTTGTATCTGTATACCCAACATCAAACATCACTTCATTAATATTTTTTCGGCTCGATTCAAAACTTCTTTTTGCGGCTTCAATTTTTACGCGTTGCAAATATTCAACCACCGTGTTATTAGTAGCTTGTTTAAACCGGCGCTCCAAACTTCGGCGGCCAATAGCGCTTTTATCCGCCAATTCACCAACGGTAATTTTTTCGTGGTAATGGTCTTCAATAAATGCCTGAGCTTTTAAAATGGCTTTATCCTCATGATTTTTTTGCCCTTCAAACATCATAAATGCAGCCTGGCTGTCGCGGTCTATATCTACTGCGAAAAATTTTGAAGCAAGTATAGCGGTGTCTCTGTCAGTATATTTTTCCACCAAATACAAAAGCAGGGCCCAATATGAATTAGCACCGCCACTGGAGTAAATGCCCTGCTCTTCTGTAATAATACTTCCATCTACCAATTCTACCTCCGGGAACATATTCCTGAATTCGTTGGCTGAGTTCCAGTGGGAAGAACATTTTTTCCCATTTAGTAATCCGGTCGATGCTAATAAAAAAGCACCAATACAAAGCGATGCAAGTTCCGCTCCATTCTTATATTTTTCAACTAACCAGGGGATAAAATTTTTATTCAGTTTTAATGCTGTTTGCATATCACCACTCAAGGCGGGAATAAATATAAGATCAGCCTTTTTTACATCTTTTAATAAAATGTCTGTATGAACCGTAAATAAACTGTTGTTCAGTTTGACTTCTTTTTTTAGTCCGGCCAGTTGAACTTTAAACAATGGCGCTTTGCCGGATGCTTCAAGGAACTGGTTTACCGCCCTGAACATATAGTGTGGATCAGCGATAGCTTCTATTACAGCGGTTTCTGGTACTAATATTATTATGTTCTTCATGCTGTAAAGATATAAAAGGGGGATGTCGTAATCAACCCCTTGAAATGTCGTTTTTACCCACCTCTTGTTCCAGTTTTGTGTTGCATCTTTGTATTGTCAATGCATCGAAACACTAATTATAAAAAGCAATAAAATGACAACAGCGGAAAAAATAAAAATTATAGTAGAGGCAACAATTAATGCGCCGGTTGAAAAAGTGTGGAACTACTGGAATGCGCTAGAGCACATTACTAAATGGTGCACTGCGACACCCGAATGGCATACTCCGCGTGCCGAAAACGATCTAAAAGTTGGAGGAAAATTCTTAACAAGAATGAAAGTGAAAGACGGCAGCTTTGGGTTTGATTTTGGCGGAGTTTACAATGAGGTAAAAACCAATGAATTAATTGCTTATACAATGGATGATGGAAGACAAACTAAAATTACTTTTTCAAAAGTTGCTGATGGAATAAAGGTTGAGGAAACTTTTGATGCAGAAACAGTAAACCCTCTTGAAATGCAAAAAGGCGGATGGCAGGCTATCCT
>Ga0163149_10000382_pt1 | contig 58449 bp, 52 predicted proteins | sample OliLakLV19MP5G1_FD_148604 | JGI IMG/M metagenome (GOLD analysis project Ga0163149, IMG submission 148604) | Freshwater microbial mat bacterial communities from Lake Vanda, McMurdo Dry Valleys, Antarctica - Oligotrophic Lake LV.19.MP5.G1 | ecosystem: Environmental > Aquatic > Freshwater > Lake >...
ATCGTTGGGGTAATATGATTTACAAAACTACTGACATCAACAAAGGTTGGGACGGGAAAGCAAATGGAGGCGATAAGATTGCACAGATTGATGTATACGTTTGGAAAATTAATACTCAAGACTACAAAGGCGACTCCAAACAATATGTGGGTACCGTTACTATTGTCAAATAACCTTTAATACAAAATAGAAAAAAAAGAGCTCCGAAGAAATTCGGAGCTCTTTTTTTTGAATAAAATTTTCTGAATTTATTTTTGACCGAATGCAACACTCTTTACCCAACTTTTCCCCCATTCAGCAATTTCACTTTCATTCCACAATTCAGGATAGAAAATACGTTTTTGGAAACGGGGAGGCAAATATTTTTGCCAGTTGGTTCCGCCTGTTGCTGCAATGTCTTCTGGGTCTTTCTGTAAGTAACGTACAGCCGATTTATAATGTGAAAGTGGCCAGTTGATGTTTACGTTCACATCCATTTGACGTAATGCTAAAACCAGTTTTTCGTTTTTTTGATCTTCTGCCGGAAGTGATTTATAGATTGCTAATAGATTCGTGCTCTTGAATTTTTTTGCAAGATCAATAAATATTTTCTGATATTTTTCTTCGAACTGAACAAGGGTTAGTGTTTTTTTACCTGTTGCAAGCTCCGTTGCTCCAGCCTTCCAGTATATGTGTTCGTACATTGATTCAATTTGCGAATCGCTTACATCGTTGGAAAAAGTTTCACGAACATCTTTGGCAACTAGATTTTTAAATGTTGTAGAGCAAATTTCTATCATGCGATATTGTCCCGATTGAAATCCACTTGCAGGCAATAAACTCATTCTGAATTTCAAAAATTGTTTTGGATCCATTCCGTCTACCATAATATCAAAAGAGGAAATTAATCCTTCGAAATAGCGGTTGATGCGGCCAATGCGTTCGGTAAAGAATTTTACATCCATGTCTTTTTTCTCTGCAATCTGATGATATTCGTGTAAACAAAGTTTAAAGTATAATTCAGTTATCTGATGATACATGATAAAAATTTCTTCATCAGGGATATTTGTTTTTGGATTTTGTAAACTCAATAAGGTGTCCAGATGAATGTAATCCCAATAAGTTAAATAATCGGCATAGAGTAGGCCATCCAAATAAGAAGAAAGATCTTGACCCATTGCTTGGAATTTTTCATCCAACAATTTAATACGTTCTATTATTTCTGGTTTTAATTCCATAATGCAAATTTATTTGAGTGCAAGATAAAGAAAAGATGATGATTTTTAAATATGATTGTTGTCAGAAATTTCGGCTCTGAAATTTAACGGTTCTCGACTCCGCTCGAACTGACGGGACGCGAAAGTGCGTTTAGGTTAAGGAGCGTCACACTGAGCGGAGTCGAAGTGCAGCCCCCTAGTAGCCAGATTACTTCGTTCTTTGCAAGGACGCTCTAGTTAATGCAATGAAGTGATAATTTAATTCAGAAACATTAAAAAAACGCCCCGATTGCTCGAGGCGTTTTTACATATGGGGATGCTGCTTATTTAACCTTAGCAACAGGATGTGCTAAGCCTTTGTAAGCTTTTAATTCTGCTTTGATAGAACCAACCAAAACATCTGCTTGTCCTAAAATTGGAATGTGATTTTTATCATCAGTAATCCAAATATTCAAATCTTCTTCGTGTTTAAATACGCGACCTTTTTGTACAATCGGGCGGTATTTCAAACATTTGAAAGTTCCTAAATCGGTGGTAATTGTTTCGCGACCGATGAATTTAACTTTTAATGGCCAAACTTCTTTGTCCATGAAACAGTTGATAGCATATGTTTCTCCTGGTTTTGCAGCACCTAAATCTAAATTTCTGGCAGCATAAAACGCAGATAACATGTCTTGCATATTCGGTTGAATGTTATACATTTCGTTATTGCCAACATTTACTTTTTCGCTGTAGTGATTGAAAACATAACTCTGATCAATTTTATAACCACCTTCATTTACATGTCTTAAAAAGATCCAAGGCACAATTGATTTATCATCGATGTAAGTTTCATAACGATCACGTACTTTAAAAAATAGGTCGAAAGCACCTCTGGATTGACCTATTCCAACAACGTGGTAGGTAGATCTTCCTGCAATTTCTTTTGCTTCATCGGTAATCGCAAGTGTTGCAACTCCTGCTTCAATAATTCCGTAATGCATGCGGAATGTTAACATTTCTCCGCGTTTAAAAGCTTCATTATTGATTACAGGAAGCTCTTTTACAGGACCGTTATATTCTAATGACGGTAATGCTTTTTCTTTCTGAAATGAGACACAGGCAATGCCTGCTATCATAACACCTGCTCCTATTAAAACAAACTTTTTCATATTGTTGAGAATTAGTTGGTAAGGAGCATTCAAACGCTATGCCAAACCGCTTAGGATATATACGTGATTATCTTGGGATTGTTGTGGTTGTTTTTAAACAATAGGAAAAAACATCTTTTTGGTCATTTTTAGGTAAAAACATTAAAAAAGGAGCAGAATGCTCCTTTTTTAATCAAAAATAGGTGATTTTCGACCTAAATCACAATATTCACAATCTTGTTATGAACCACAATAATCTTCTTTGGGGTTTTGCCTTCCAGGTATTTTTGGGTTTGTTCCAAAGTCAATACTTCTTTTTCAATTTGTTCTTTGCTTAGAGACAAATCATATTCTTGAAAGAAACGAGTTTTCCCGTTGAATGAAACAGGATAATTGAAAGCGGATTCAACTAAATAGGATTCGTTTAATTCTGGAAATGTTGCATAAGAAATGCTTGTTGTATGTCCGAGTTTCTCCCAAAGTTCTTCTGCAATGTGCGGAGCATACGGAGCAATAACAATTGCTAATGGTTCCAATATTTCACGCTTGTTGCATTTCAACTCTGTTAATTCATTTACACAAATCATAAAATTACTTACGGAAGTATTGAAAGAAAAATTTTCAATATCGTGTGCAATTTTTTTGATGGTGCGGTGTACTATTTTTAGTTCAGGTTTTGTAGCCGCATCGTTGCTAACAGAAAATGTTTCTCCATTATGATACAATCTCCACAGTTTACGAATGAAATTGGAAACACCTGAAATGCCGCTCGTACTCCAAGGTTTGCTTTGTTCAAGCGGACCAAGGAACATTTCGTATAAGCGCAGACAATCAGCACCAACTTGGTCTACAATATCATCAGGATTTACAACATTTTCCCAACGCTTAGACATTTTTTCTACTTCCGATTGTGTTTTAAAAACAATTTCAGAGTCAGAATCATATATTTTATTATCAATTTCTTCGATTCTAACGTGCCCATTTGAACCAACGAAAATAAATTTTTTGTTTGTTTCGCTTTTAAATTTTGCTGAGGCATATTGTTTTAGGTCCAATATATTGTTCTTTACAAAAGCAATATTTACATTTAGAGGGATTGTTTTTCCATCAAAATGTTTTGCAATGTCTTCAGAAAGAAAAATATGATGTACACCATTGCACGTCCCTTCGCTAAATGTTTTAGTTGTCGAGTCAAAAACTGGAAATTTATTAAATTGAGCACTACTTTCAACTTCACCTAGCATTTGGTTTTCTTGCAATTTTTTAAATGATACGATTTTATAGATCTTTTCAGATACCCCCTGAATCATCCCTTGATTAATCAACTTCTTGGCAGGTTCACTTACAGGAATTAATCCTAAATCATTCAAAAATTTTGTCCAGAAACGCACGTACAATAAATGTCCGGTTGCGTGTTCTGCACCACCAATATATAAATCAACATTTTGCCAATAGTTTGCAGCTTCTTTTGAAATAAATTCTTTATCGTTATGCGGGTCCATGTAACGCAGGAAATACCAAGAACTTCCTGCCCATCCAGGCATTGTGCTATATTCTAACGGAAATCCTTTTCCGTTTTCAACTACTGCATTTTTCTTCGGATCCCAGTCCCACATAATAGAACGAGCTAGTGGTGGTTCGCCTGTTTCAGTTGGTAAATATTTGTCTACAATAGGTAACAATAGGGGTAAAAAATCTTCTATAATTTTTGGAATTCCATCTTGGTAATAAACAGGAATTGGTTCTCCCCAATAACGTTGACGGCCAAAAATAGCATCACGCAAACGGAAATTCGTTTTGCCTTTTCCTAATCCATCCGCTTCAATTTTTGCAATTGCTTTTTTAATTGCAGCTTTTACTTCGAGTCCGTTTAAAAAATCGGAGTTGATTAATTTTCCTTCTTTTGCATCGTAGACCTCATCCCCCGGCCCCTTCTCCGAAGGAGAAGGGGAGGCGACTACCGAAATAATATCTAGTCCAAAATGTTTTGCAAAAGCGAAGTCGCGGGAATCGTGAGCAGGAACAGCCATTACAGCGCCTGTTCCATAACCAGCCAAAACATAATCTCCGATCCAGATTGGAATTTGTTTTCCTGTGAATGGATGCAAAACATAAGAGCCAGTAAAAACTCCTGTGATCTTTTTTACATCTGCCATGCGTTCACGTTCGCTTCTGTTTTTTGCAAATATGATGTATTCATCTACTGCAGTTTTTTGTGCCGGAGTTGTAAGTTGTGCTACCAATTCATGTTCCGGAGCAAGTGTAACAAAAGAAACTCCGAAAATTGTATCAGGGCGAGTTGTGAATACTTCAATAACCTCACCCCGGCCATCTCCTTGTGAAGGAGAGGGAGCGATGGAAAACTTTAAACTTGTTCCTTCACTTTTTCCAATCCAGTTGCGTTGTGCTTCTTTGATAGATTCAGTCCAATCGAGGCCATCCAAATCATTCAATAATCTATCTGCGTAAGCGGTGATACGCAAACTCCATTGTTTCATCAATTTGCGTTCAACGGGATATCCGCCACGCTCAGAAACCCCGTCTTTTACTTCTTCATTGGCAAGCACTGTTCCCAATTGGGGGCACCAGTTCACCATCGTGTCACTTAGATAAGCCAAGCGATATTCGAGTAAAATATCCGATTGTTCTTTTTCATCAAGCTTTTCCCAGACCTCACCCCGGCCCTCTCCTTGTGAAAAGGAGAGGGAGGCGCTCCGAAATTTTTCTATGAGTGTAGAAATGTTTTCTGCTTTATTTGTTTCAGGATTGTACCAGGAATTAAAAAGCTGAATAAAAATCCATTGTGTCCATTTGTAATAGTTGGGTTTTGAAGTTTGCACTTCTCTGTCCCAATCAAAGGAGAACCCTATTTTATCTAATTGTTCGCGGTAACGAGCTATGTTTGTCTTTGTAGTAATTTCAGGATGTTGTCCGGTTTGAATAGCATATTGTTCAGCAGGCAATCCGAATGAATCGTATCCCATTGGGTGCAATACATTAAATCCTTTCAAGCGTTTGTAGCGAGCAAAAATATCAGAAGCGATGTAGCCAAGCGGGTGTCCGACATGCAATCCTGCACCGCTGGGGTAGGGGAACATATCGAGCACATAATACTTTGGCTTAACCGATTTGTCCTCTGTTTTAAAGGTTTTGTTTGCTGCCCAGTATGCCTGCCACATCTTTTCTACTTTTCTGAAATTATATTCCATTGTAATTGATATTCTTTTTTAGCGTTGCGAATATACAAAATCCCTCTTTTAAATTCGTTTAAGAATGTTTATATTTGAAAAAACTAAACTACATCAACGATGAAAAAAATTATTTTTTTAATGTTTGTATTGCTAGGCACTGCAACTTTTTCCAACGCACAAATCGTAAAATTTACAGCAACAGTAGGTGATTTGGAGATGGACAATCTTTTAACAGACATACACAATCAAGCGTTAAAAGACATTAATGCATTTACAAATGATGTAGTTACTACCTTTAATGTTGTGAACTCGAAGGTTGTAGCAGCATTAAAAATACTTGCTCCAGGCGATGTTTACATGGCGGCACAGCTGTCGCTTTCCATCAACAAACCATTTGATGAAGTGGTAAAAACCTATGAGGCAAATAAGTCGAAAGGCTGGGGAGCAATTGCAAAAGAGATGGGAATAAAGCCGGGTTCAGTAGAATTTCATGCTATGAAAAAGTCAATGAAATCGAAAGGTAGCAAAGGAAAAGGGAATTCCGAAAGCAAAGGGAGTGCAAAAGGAGGGAATGGCAATAAAGGAAAGGGCAAAAAATAGTTGAGGTTATTAACGATTGATTGTTTATTTCAATTTGATTTAGGGGAAATTTGTTCTTGCTTTAAACATAATTTAGCAAACATAATTCATCAATCAATATTCATTAGGTGTCAGACAGGTATTCAAAACGTAAGTTAGCAGGTTCTTCAATCACCACTGTGGTAAGTCTTTCACTGGTTTTGTTTATGCTTGGATTGTTGGGTATTATCATATTAAACACTCGTAAACTTTCGGATAATTTCAAGGAAAATATAGGCGTTCAGGTTGTTATCAACGACAATGCAAAGGAAGTTGATGTTCAACATTTGATCAAAACTTTGGATGCATCCGATTATGTAAAATCTACACAATCCATCAGCAAAGAAGAAGCGGCAAAAAAATTACAAGAAGATATTGGAGAAGATTTTATCGACTTTTTAGGATTTAATCCTTTGTCGGCCTCTGTTTCTGTTCGATTAAAAGCAGAGTATGCAAATGCGGATAGTTTAGCTTGGATAGAAAGTGATTTGTTGGCGACCAATCTTGTAAAGGAAGTTATTTATCAAAAATCGTTGGTAAACAGCATTAATGAAAATGTAAATACCTTGAGTTTGTGGGTGCTAATAATTAGTAGTGTATTGATGTTTATTGCGTTGGCATTGATAAATAACACTATCAGATTATCAATTTACAGCAAGCGTTTTATTATAAAAACCATGCAATTGGTAGGAGCAACGCAAGGTTTCATCCGTTTGCCATTTGTGTTAAAAGGTATTCGTCATGGTATTTACGGAGCGGGTATCGCTATCGGAATGCTTATCGGATTTTTATATTTTCTTCAAAAACAATTGCCTGAATTAGCGGAGTTGCAAGATCCGAATATGCTGGCTTCTTTGTTCGGGATTGTTATTCTTTTGGGTGTGATTATCTCTTGGATCAGTACCTCTTTGGCCGTTCGCAAGTATTTGCGCTTAAAATCAGACGAGTTGTACTATTAGTTCTCGACTTCGCTCGAACTGACAAAACTCTACTTGCTCTAACTGACAAAACTCGACTTCGCTTGCACCGACAATCGTTCCGCCTGTTCTAGAATAGTGTATTTCAGAATTAAGCATGCCTTGTTTCAACAAAAACTCTTCACCTTTTTTAACACTCTTTTTCGGCAAATTTTGTTACATTTGCTTTGCTAAAAAAATTATTATAATGAGTAAAGAATCTAAAAAACAACCAGGTTTTGCTTTCACAAAAGAAAACTATCGTATTCTGATTGTTGGTGTAGTAATTGTTGCCATTGGTTATATGTTAATGGTGGGCGGAGGTTCCGAAAACCCAAATGAGTTTAATGCTGATGAAATTTTTAGTTTCAGAAGAATTACTTTATCTCCAATTGTTATTTTGACTGGGTTTGTAGTGGTGCTTTACGCAATCATGAAAAAATCGAAACATTAAATAATTTGATAATTTGGAAACCTGTTTTCCGACAGGTAGATGTGTCAATTTGGTAATGAATTTGACACATTTTTTATTCTATAAATTCAATACTCTTCATGACTTATATCCAAGCTTTTATTATTGCAATCATTGAAGGGCTAACAGAGTTTCTTCCAATTTCCAGCACTGCTCACATGAAAATTGCAAATCCATTTTTGCAGGTAGCAGAAACACCTTTCACCAATCTTTTCGAAGTAGTTATTCAGTTAGCAGCTATATTATCAGTAGTGGTGGTTTATTGGAAAAGGTTTTTTGATTTTAAAAATTTCAATCTTTATATTAAGCTTATAATAGCTGTTATTCCTGCATTAATTTTAGGAGCATTATTAAAAAAACACATCGATAGTGCATTGAGTAATCTTACATTTATTGCCTGTGTTATGATTATTGGTGGAATAGTTTTATTATTTATTGATAAATTATTTACTACTAATAATTTAGATGAAGAAGTTAAAATTTCTTATACAAAAGCATTTTTAATAGGCTGTTTTCAAACCTTGTCTATTTTGTTGCCAGGCTTGAGCAGAAGTGCCGCAACGATAATTGGGGGAATGAGTCAAAAATTAACACGAAGATTGGCTGCTGAATTTTCTTTCTTTTTGGCAGTTCCTACAATGTGTGCAGCATCCGCAAAAAGTTTTTATGATGTATACAAAGACAATCCAGAAGTATTACACCAAGACAATATGTTTACACTAACCCTTGGTGCAATTGTTTCATTTGCTGTCGCTCTGCTGGCAATTAAATTCTTCATCAGCTATATTCAAAAATATGGTTTCCGTTTATTTGGTTGGTACCGAATAGCACTTGGATTGGCTGTTTTAGTTTACGCATATTTATAAGTTTAGTAATGACCGATTTCAGAACAGGAGAAGTACTACTTATTCATAAGCCGCTGAAATGGACATCTTTCCAGGTAGTGAATAAAATGAAATGGCTCATCAAAAATCATCCTTCTTTAATCTTAGATGGCAAAAAAGTTCAACCCAAAATCGGACATGCTGGAACTTTGGATCCGCTCGCAACAGGTTTGTTGATAGTATGTACAGGAAAGAAAACAAAAAGTATTGAGAGCTATCAGGCGCAGGAAAAAGAATATACGGGAACATTTTATATTGGTGCAACCACTGCTTGTTTTGATTTGGAAAAAGAAATTGATGCGCGTTTCCCTACCGAACACATTACGGATGAATTGATACAAGAAACAACCAAACAATTCATTGGAAAAATTCAACAAACACCACCCATTTATTCTGCTATAAAAATAGATGGAAAACGTGCATATGATATTGCTCGTGCCGGACAAACAGCAGAAATAAAACCAAAAGAAATAGAGATTAAAGTTTTTGAGATCACTCGGATTGCTTTGCCCGAAGTCGATTTTAGAGTAGTTTGCAGCAAGGGAACATACATTCGTTCCTTAGCACGAGATTTTGGATTGGCATTAAATTCAGGAGCGCATTTAACAGCATTGTGTAGAACGCGAATTGGTGATTATAAATTAAGTGATGCAATGAGTATTGAAGAATTTGAGAAGAGTTTAGAAATAGAGATAGCAACCGATATTTAAACCTGCACTCCACAGGTGTTCTGAAAAAGGAACGGCAATTGTTTCTAATAATCCATAACTATAAGAAGGTTCGACTCTTAAGGCCATCTTTTTTCCTAGTAAAAAATCAGCACCAATGCTTCCTGTTAAAAATAAATTAAATGGGTTGTAAATATAATTTGGTTTGTCCTTAGTGGTTGATTTTGTTCCATCTGGGTATTCAATTGTCCTAATAGTTTTTTCATACAACAAAAAAGCGGATGTTGCTCCTATGGATGTGAGCAATCGGATTTTCTTTTTCCCAAGTACAAAATTTGCTTTCACTGGAATTTCTAAATAGTTGTAGTTATATCTAATTTGAGCATTTCCTGCTGTTCCATTTACATCAACTGTTGGCATAGATGCAATTTTGTATCCTTATCTGAGAAAAATTAACCCCTAAGGAAATAGCAAATTGTTTTTTAATAAAATAAGAGAAATTAGCACCTCCTGTAAATCCCCAAATAGGCTCTTCAGTCATTTCTCGGAAATTTATATTATTACTCAAACTTGATATTGTTCTGTAACAATAGTCAGGAGAAGCATGAAACCCCAAAGCAAATCGTTTGAATTCAATTTTGGCACTATCTTTTGCAAAGCTTGAAAAAGATAGCAAAACGAAAAAGAATGTTGTTTTGAGCTGTTTCATAAGCTACGAAATAGGTCTTAAAATTACTACAAAGCGGGGTTTAAGCAAAATAAACACGATTTTCATTGACATCGCCTCTTCAATAGCTTACTTTTGCGCCCTTGTTAATCAACACATAAATAAATCCCGTAAGATTTATGCAATATACTAGGGTGTTCTGCTCTCTGTTATTTCAGACAAACTTACTCCAAAACAACATTAAAATATATGAAATTATCACAGTTTAAGTTTAATTTACCGAAAGAATTAATTTCTGAAACTCCTGCAAAAACACGTGACGAGGCAAGGTTAATGGTTATTCATCGTAAAACAGGAAAAATAGAACACAAACATTTTAAAGATGTGTTGAGTTATTTTAATGATGGCGATTGTATGATTTTAAATGATACAAAAGTATTTCCAGCACGCATGTATGGAAATAAAGAAAAAACAGGTGCTAAGATCGAAGTATTTTTGTTGCGTGAATTGAATGCTGAAAGCCGTTTGTGGGATGTGTTGGTTGACCCGGCTCGTAAAATTCGTATTGGAAATAAACTTTATTTTGGGGACGATGATACATTAGTAGCTGAGGTGATTGATAACACTACTTCTCGTGGGCGAACTCTTCGTTTCTTGTTTGATGGTTCTTATGAAGAATTTCGTAAAACATTAAACGATATGGGAGAAACACCACTTCCAAAATACATCAAACGTGCGCCAACGGAAGAAGATAAAGAACGTTACCAAACTGTTTATGCAAAAAATGAAGGAGCAGTAGCTGCACCAACGGCAGGATTGCATTTCAGTCGCGAGCTTTTAAAACGTCTTGAATTGAAAGGTGTAAATTTTGCAACTGTTACTTTACATATTGGACTAGGAACATTCCGTACAGTAGAAGTAGAAGATTTGACAAAACATAAAATGGATTCGGAGCAGGCTTTTATTTCTGAAAAAGCTTGTAAGATCATAAATAAAGCACGCGAAGCTAAAAAGAAGGTGTGCATAGTTGGAACAACTTCGATGCGTGCAATCGAAACATCTGTGAGTACTGAGGGATATGTGAAGCCATATGATGGCTGGACAAATAAATTTATTTTTCCTCCGTATGAATTTAGTGTTGGTAATTGTATGATCACGAATTTTCATACACCTGAATCAACTTTATTGATGATGGTTTGCGCATTTGGTGGATACGATTTAATGATGAAAGCTTACAAAGAAGCAATCAAAGAAAAGTATCACTTTTATACTTACGGAGACGCAATGTTAATCTTATAGTACAGATAACTAATCTTTACGAATTTACGAATAGGTGATTAACACATAGATTCGTAAATTCGTTTTTTTTATTCGTTATCTGTACCATTAAATAAATTTGTTTGAAGAGATATGTTGTTATAGTAGCTGGAGGAACAGGAAGTCGCATGAACAATGCTGTTCCTAAACAGTTTATTGAACTGAAAGGAAAGCCTATTTTGATGCTCACCATCGAAAAATTTACTAAAACATTTCCTGACATTCATGTGATTGTTGTGCTCGCAAAAGCGTTAAACGATGACTGGAAAAATCTTTGCTCCAAACATAATTTTGTAATCCAACATCAATTAATTGACGGAGGAGAAACTCGTTATCATTCTGTAAAAAATGGTTTATCGCTTGTTCCTGATGCTTGTGTAGTGGGAATTCATGATGCAGCTCGACCATTAGTAAGTACGCAAACTATACTTAAAACATTTGAAACAGCGGAAGTGAGAGGCAATGCTTCTCCTGCTATCCCGTTAAATGATTCAATACGATATTTAAAAGGGAAAGATAGTTGTGCCGTGGATCGTTCACATTATTCTATTATTCAAACACCTCAATGTTTTCATTCTGATTTAATCAAAAAAGCTTTCCTGAAAGAATACAAACCCGAATTTACAGACGATGCCACTGTTTTAGAAGCATTTGGAGAAAAGATAAATCTGATTGATGGCAATCGGGAAAATATAAAGATTACTACGGAGCAGGATTTGATTATTGCGGAAGCGTTAATGCAATAGGAACGCAGATTTTTATGATGGTTATGATTTGTTAAGATGCTTAACTTAAATCATAATTCTTTTAAAGTATTTCCTGAATTTTTTGTTTTTAAGACACATGATTTTTTATGTACTAGAAGATGAAAAATCATTTTTCATCATAAAAATCATAATAAATCTGCGTTCCAATTCTATATCAACTTTAGAACCTCAGATTTCTCTGAAATCATCAGCCCATCTACATTTTTTAATAAATTCAATCCCGGTTTTTTCCCTTTTTCAATTGTTCCTAATTGATTGAAGCCTAAAAATTCAGCTCCATTTTTTGTCGCCCAAGTGAGTAAAGTTTGTAAGGGAATTTGTGGATACTGTTTTACAATTGTTTTTAGTTCATCTAATATTGATAAACTCCAATTGGAAGCAAGACTATCGGTTCCGATGGTTACACAAGCATTTTCTTCAATAAATAAATTATAATCAGGAAGTTTGTTTTCGATGTAAAGATTTGCATTCGGACAAGTACACCAGAATAAGTTGGGAGTCGGCCCTTCGACTCCGCTCTGGGTGACATGGGAGTCGTGAGACAAGGCCCATTGAATATCTTCTTTTGAAGTATATGTATTGTGGACCAATAAAATTTTACTTGCATCTTTCAAAAATGGAAGCGTAGATTTTAAAGAATTGACTCCTGTTTTACGCATAAAATTAGGATTAATTCCCATTGCTTTAAATGTTTCGTACATCACTCCTGAGTTAGAAATAAACAATTCACTTTCTCCCTCGCTTTCCTGATTGTGGATGGTCAGGATGCTGTTACTCTTACCTGCATAATTATTTATCAAATTCAGAAGTTCAATAGACATTGTATACGGAGCGTGAGGAACAATTGAACTTGAAATTTGAAACGTGGAATCTGAAATTTCTTTTAATCTTTTTCCATTCTCAAATGTTTCTTCTGCTTTTGAAGGATTCATACTGAAGATTTCGATAAACGTATGGTATAACAAATTGCCTTTTTCTTTTTGTGTGAACGTGTTGTTGTTGTTAGAGATATCGCCAACGGCAACAATTCCATTTTTTATCATTTCTGCTTCTGCTTTTACAATGGCATCTTGAATTTCCTGCTCAGAAAAGGACATTCGTTTACCAAGCAATTCCTGTATAAAACCAGTCATTCCTCTTTTTTCAGATACCTGAGAACGCAGATGAGAAAGCTCTAAATGGCAATGGGTATTGATAAATCCGGGACAAATGATACCTTCGTAATGCCGGATGTCGGACGTTTGATGGCTGATGCTCGAAATACTTTCTACTGAAAGGATTGTACCATCTTCCTCTATGGTAATAACCCCATTTTTAATCGGTTCGGAAGCAATCGGGAAAATATAATCAGCAGAAATTTTACGCATATGTGGACAATCTGTAGCACGAATTTACGAAATTATAAACTGCACTCTATATCAATATCTATTCGTAAATTTGGAGTTGATTAAAATGACTACTAAAAAGGATATACGAGCTCTTTCACTCGAAGAACTAAAAGCTGTTTTTGTTGAAAACGGTGATAAGGCTTTTCGTGCTAAACAAGTATATGAATGGCTTTGGAAAAAGTCGGCCATCACATTTGATGAAATGACCAATCTTTCAAAAACTACACGCGAATTGTTGGATACTCATTTTGTGATTAATGCGGTGAAGGTTGACGATATGCAAATCAGTAAAGATCGTACCATCAAAAATGCATTTAAACTTTACGACAGTAATATTGTAGAAGGAGTATTGATCCCTAGTACAACTCGCATGACCGCTTGTATTTCGTCACAAGTAGGTTGTAGTTTAACTTGTAAATTTTGTGCGACTGGAAGGTTGGAGCGATTGAGAAATTTAAATGCCGATGAAATTTATGATCAAGTAGTTTTAATAAAAAATCAGGCAGAACAAAAATACAATACACCACTTACTAATATTGTTTATATGGGAATGGGAGAACCATTGCTGAATTATAAGAATGTATTGGATTCCGTTCAAAAAATAACTTCTCCCGAAGGCTTGAATATGTCGCCACAACGCATTACAATAAGTACAGCAGGGGTTTCAAAAATGATAAAGAAGTTGGGCGATGACGGAGTGAAATTTCATTTAGCTTTATCACTACATGCAGCCAACGATGCAAAAAGAAATCACATCATGCCTATTAACGAAAGCAATTCGTTGGAAGCATTAGCAGAAGCATTAAAATATTTTTATGAAAAAACAGGAACGCGTGTAACGTATGAATATATAGCGTTCAAAGATTTTAATGATAGCTTGGAAGATGCACAGGATCTGGCAAAATTCTGCAAACACATTCCGTGTAAAGTAAATATCATTGAATACAATCCGATTGATGATGGAGAGTTTCAACAAACAACAAGCGAGCGATTGGATGCATTTGCAAAATATTTAGAGAGTAAAAATATTATTGTAAACGTAAGAAGAAGCAGAGGAAAAGATATTGATGCAGCTTGCGGACAGTTGGCAAATAAGAATAAAGAAGGACTTGTGAAGAGGAAATTAAAATTAAAAGCATGACAGTAGATCAAATAAAAGCACCGATTAAAAATGAGATGGCAGAATTTGAGTTGAAGTTTAAATCTTCAATGAAGAGTTCGGTTCCCTTGTTAGATAAGATTACACATTACATTGTAAAGCGTAAAGGAAAACAGTTGCGACCAATGTTTGTTTTTTTGTCGGCAAAACTCGTTGGTGAAATGAATGATTCAACCTATCGAGCAGCATCCTTGATAGAATTATTACATACAGCAACCTTGGTACACGATGATGTAGTAGATGATTCGAATGAACGCAGAGGTTTCTTTTCTGTGAATGCACTTTGGAAAAATAAAATTGCTGTTTTGGTGGGAGATTTTTTATTGTCGAGAGGCTTGTTGCTTTCAGTTGATAACAAAGATTATCATTTGTTGGGATTGGTTTCCAATGCAGTAAGAGAAATGAGTGAAGGGGAGTTATTGCAGATAGAAAAAGCAAGAAAACTCGACATTGATGAAGCCGTTTATTTTGATATCATTCGTAAAAAGACAGCATCCTTAATTGCTTCTTGTTGTGCTTGCGGAGCGGCATCTGTAACAACAGATGAAAAAGTAATTGAACAAATGCGTGCCTTTGGAGAAGCTGTTGGTATTGCTTTTCAGATAAAAGACGATTTGTTTGATTATGGCGATGGAAGCAATATAGGTAAACCAACAGGAATTGATATTAAAGAAAAAAAGATGACTTTACCATTAATTTTTGCTTTGAACAATGCATCCTATTTTGAAAAAAGAAGAATCATCAACATTGTGAAAAACAATAATAACAATCCTAAAAAAGTTGCTGAAGTAATTGATTTTGTAATCAAAAGCGGTGGAATTCAATATGCGGAAAGCAGAATGAATGAATATAAAAATGTGGCTTTGCAATTGCTTTGTAATTTTTCCGAAAATCCTTCTAGAGCATCTTTGGAAGGACTTGTAAAATATACAACAGAACGTAAAAATTAATCTAATGAAAACGAAAATCAGCTTATTCTTATTGTGTATCATCGGATTGCTCTCCTGCTCAAATCAGGCAGGAGAAAAGCATGTAGTTGAAGCAAAAGCAGAACCTGTAATTAACAAAGATTCTACAAGGTTTACAATTACGAGTGAACAAGATACCACTCAGAATGGTGAAAGCATTACTAATTTTCCCAATGGGAATATTAGAATGAGAGGAATAATGAAAGACGGAAAGCGTGAAGGATTATGGAAAAGCTATTATGAAAATGGTCTGCAATGGAGCGAAACAACATTTGAAGCTGGAATAAAAAATGGAAAAACTACCACATGGTACGAAAACGGCAAAAAACGATACGATGGCTTTTATAAAAATGATGCAGAAAGCGGAAAATGGACTTATTGGAATGAAAAAGGGGAAGAAGTGAGTACGAAAGACAATGAAAAAAAGGAATAAAAGTAAAATACACCATACCATCCATTAATTGTCCTATTCCAAATTTGAAGCTTGTTTTATCTTTGTTTAAATAATAAGCAAAATGAGAAAAACACTTTTAGCCATAGCATTATCAGTCTTTGTTATATCCTCCTGCACATTGGAAAAGGCGGTTCCGTTACCGGTTGGGTGTACTACAACCATGTATTATGCAACAGACATAAAGCCATTTATTGATTCAAAATGTGTGACTTGTCACTCAACTACTCCTTCCTACATGAATGGCGGTGATTTTAGTAGTTTTCCACTTTTCAAGGAGAAAATTGATGATGGTAGCGTTGCCGATCGTGTGTTTCATAAAAAGGACATGGCTCCAACAGGCTACCCACAGCTTACAGAAGCTGAAAAAGCTATGCTGAGATGCTGGATAGAGCAAGGTGCGACTAACAACTAATACTTTAATTACTTTCTTTTCCAAATTTTTGATTTTATAAGGAGCGATAAGAATGCTCCAACTTGCTGATTTATTTTATTATTATATATTTGTGTATCGAAAAATAAATAACATGAAAAGAATATTTTTTATTGCTGCTCTTATAACTTTAGTATACTCTTCCTGTACTTTTGAAAATGCAGAACCAATGTCCACAGAATGCCTTGCTGCAGTATCTTATTCAACTGATATTGATACAATAATTTCGGTAAAATGTGGTGGATGTCACGGAACGGGTAGTTTAGATGGTAATTTGACGGATTACGCGGTATTAAAAACAAAAATTGAAAGCGGTATTTTTAAAACAAGAGTGTTTGTTAATAAAGACATGCCTCAAGGGGGTCCTGCTCTTCCAGAAGATGAACTAAGTAAGCTAAAGTGTTGGATAGAACAAGGCGCACTTAACAACTAGACGATAATTTTATAGGCATAGTTATTGCAATTTTGAACAAAAAAATTAAATATTTAAAAATAAAAAAATGAAAAAACTGGTACTATCATTAACAACACTTGTGTTCAGCACAAGTATGTTTGCTCAGATCTTTATGGCTAAAACCTGTGAAGTAAGTTTCTTTTCAGCTTCTCCGCTCGAAAACATTGAAGCTCTTAACAAAGCAGCTAAACCATTGCTAAATACCGCTACCAACGATGTTCAAATCAAAATTGTGAACACCGCTTTTATTTTTGAAAAGCCTTTGATGCAAGAGCATTTCAATGAAAATTATATGGAGAGTGAAAAATTTCCCAATACTGTTTTCAAAGGAAAAATCAATGAAAAAATTGATTGGAAAAAAGATGGAGAAAATAAAGTTACAGTTACTGGTAAACTGTCGATGCATGGAGTTGAGAAGGACATTACAATTGATGGTGTAGTAACAATTAAAGGGGAAGAAATAACAATAACTACTAAATTTAAAGTGAAAGTTGAGGATTACAAAATTAAAGTACCAAGTTTATACATTCAAAACATTGCTGAAATTGTGGACGTAAAATTACATGCAGTATTGGCACCATTTAAAAAGAATTAATTTATGATGATCAGAAAAAAAACACTTTTAGTTTTTGGTTTTATACTATCGGGTTCTTTCTTAATTGCTCAGGATGATATGTTGGCAATGCTTGATTCTGTGCAAGAACCAAAAACACATGAGAAAGTAAGTGCTACTTTTAAAGGCACTAAAATTATAAACATGCAATCCACCGAAACGGTAAAAAAACGAACGTTGGACTTTAGCGTTACTCACCGTTTTGGAAACATTGGCAAAGAGAGCGGTGGAGGCGGACATCAACTTTATGGCTTTGATAATTCATCAGACATAAGAATAGGGTTTGATTTTGGAATTACGGATAACTTAACACTGGGGATAGCGAGAAGCAAGCAGGCAGAAATGATTGATGGATTGGTAAAGTATAGATTTTTAACTCAAACGAAAGACAATCACATTCCGCTTTCTATGGCAATATATGTGGATATGGCTTATACACCTGTTGAAGCAAGTCAGTTTTATAGTGGGATGGTTGTTAATCCAGAATTCAAACAAAATGATATTCATCGATTTTCATACACCACACAGTTGTTGATTGCGCGTAAATTCGGTTGGCGCTTTTCTATGCAGCTTACTCCAACGTATCAACATAGAAACTATGTTTTGGGAAGCATTAATCCGGATAATGATGCCGCTGAAACAAATGATTTAATGTCGATGGGTGCCGGTTTTCGTTTTATGTTGACGAAACGTTTCGGAATTATAGGAGATTATTATTATACTTTTTCTGATTATAGAAAAAACAATTCAGCGAATCCTTTTTATAATCCTTTGGCATTGGGAATTGAAATTGAAACTGGCGGACACGTATTTCATATCAATTTTACAAACGCAGCAGGAATCATCGAAAACAATTATATTCCTAATACAACCGACAGTTGGTTAAAAGGCGGATATAAATTCGGATTTAATATTTCCCGCGTTTTCAATTTAGGTGGAAAGAAAAAGCATAAATAGTATTTATAGAATAATTAAAAAGAGGTTGCTCATTTGAACAACCTCTTTTTTTGTACCGAATTCCTTACCTTTACAGCGATTTGCCAACTCAACCTGCTCATAGTATCAAAATGCACGATTCTGCAATTGTAGATTCGAGTGTTGTTGCGTCAATTTTTGATGGGCATTTGCTAACCAAAACCTCTGAAAAACCACAATTGCATTTTACCGATTTTGATTTTGGTGTTGCTGCTGTTTTGCTATTCGCATTTGTTTTATTTGTTTGGCTTTATGCAACTAATCGTAAAAGATTAAATCAAGTAATAAAAGCATTTTATCTAAGTCGATTAACTAATCAGTCGGGCAGAGAAGAGCTGTCATTAGGAAACAGAGTCTCCATTTTTTTAGCTGTTTTATTTGTAGTTTCTTTTTCCTTGTTTATATATCAGGTGGCAGAATATTATGGTTACAATCAGGAGAATGATGTTCTCTTTTTCTTCAAACTTGCATTACTTATTAGTTTGGTTTATGGACTAAAAATTCTGTTTGTCAGATTTTTTGGTTTTATTTTTCAAAATCAAAAAGAGAGTGGAGATTATTCATTGATGATTTTCCTTTTTTGTAACATTTTAGGCTTGTTTTTGCTCCCGATTGTGATCTGTTTGGCATTTGTTAAAGACGTTTCACCAGTAATCTTTATATATACTGGTCTGGGTGTTTTTGCTTTGCTGCTGTTAATCAGGGTGTTGCGCGGATTGTTGATAGGCATAAACAGCATTAGAGTTTCCAAATTCTATTTATTTTTATATCTTTGCACCCTTGAAATACTGCCATTTGTATTTATGGTCAAGTTGTTTATGCAAAACATAAAATAGCTTCCTCAAAAAGTAGTATTTATTTTGTTTGTTTCACTTTAAACGCACAAAATTGAAAGTTAAAACCTTACTTGTTTCTCAGCCTAAACCCGAGGGGGATAAATCACCATTTTTGGACCTTGCAAAAAAATGCAATGTAAAGATTGATTTTCGTCCATTTATTCAAGTAGAGGGAGTTTCATCTCAAGATTTCAGAAAAGATAAAGTTAATATTTCGGAGCATACTGCTGTAATTATGACAAGCAGAAATGCTGTGGATCATTATTTTAGAATGTGTCAGGAAATGCGTGTTACTGTTCCTGAAACAATGAAATACTTCTGTGTATCAGAATCAACAGCATTTTATTTGCAGAAATATGTTTTATATCGTAAACGTAAAATTTTCCATGGAAAACAAACGGTTATCGATTTAATGGAAGTGATTAAAAAACACAAAACCGAAAATTTTTTATTGCCTTGTTCGGATGTAGCAAAAGAAGAAATTGCTGATAAATTGGACGAAGTAAAAATCAAATACACCAAAGCAGTCATGTTTCGCACTGTAGCTGCCGATTTGAGTGATTTGGCAAACGTGAATTATGACATATTGGTGTTCTTTACACCCGCAGGAATTCGTTCACTGTTCAAAAATTTCCCGAAGTTCAAACAAAATAAAACCCGTATTGCCTGTTTCGGGCCCGCTACTGCAAAAGCTGTGAAAGAAGCCGGATTGAATCTAGATATTCACGCCCCTAGCCCAAAAGCTCCATCTATGAGTATGGCGTTGGAACAGTATATTTCTGCAGCTAACAAAGCCAAGTAATTTTCCTTTTAACATTCTTTATAGTACTTCCATCACAATGTTATTGTGCGAACTAATATTTTAAATTACTTTTATAGTTGCAATGCAAACTTTTTCAAAAAACGAACGTTTATGCAGTAAGATATTAATTGAACGATTGATTGAAACAGGAAAATCATTCAATCATTCACCCTATAGAATTACTTGGTTGCCAATTGCTGAAAGTTCAGCACCCATAAAAGTAGTGATTAGTGTTCCCAAACGTTCTTTTAAAAAAGCGGTTGATAGAAATAGATTAAAACGACAAACAAGAGAAATATACCGTAAGGAAAAACAAAAGGTATATGATGTTTTGGAAGACTTGCCTGCGGGACAGGTTGGAAAAAAAATATTGGTGATGATTGTTTATACTGCTAAAACAAAAATAGAGTTTAAAGAGTTGGAGTTAAAACTAAAAGAAGCATTGGAGCGTTTAAGTAAAACAATAGTTTTAAAATGAAATGGATAGGCGTACCATTTAGTTACTTGTTCATTGGAATAATAAAATTGTATCAATACTCCATTTCTCCGTTATTAGGTCCGGCATGTAGATTTGAACCTTCTTGTTCGCAATATGGAATAGAAGCATTTAAGAAGCATGGTTTTATAAAAGGATTTGGTTTAACGATAAAAAGAATTTCAAAATGTCATCCTTGGGGCGGACATGGACACGATCCAGTTCCTTAGGTGAAGTCGTTAACGTCATTCTGTGCCACGACACGGAATCTTGTGAGGGAACCGTTCACATAATAATTAAATACTGTGTCGTAGCACGAGATGATAATAAAAATTAAAAAATATGAAAAAAATAATCTCAAAATTCAAATTGTTGTTCATCGCAATCGTTATTTCAGGATATGCTTTGGTTTCATACAGCTTCGTAGATAACTTTTTTGAAGTATCTAAGAACCTCGACATCTTCGCAACATTGTTTCGTGAGCTAAATATTTATTATGTGGATGAAACAAATCCAGGCGATTTGATGAAAAAAGGAATCGATGATATGTTAGAATCACTCGATCCATACACCAACTTTATTCCTGAATCGGAAATTGAAGATTATCGTTACATGACTACAGGTCAATATGGTGGAATCGGAGCGCTGGTTCGTCAGATTGGCGATTATGTTGTTATCTCCGAACCGTATGAAGGATTTCCAGCACAAAAAGCAGATTTAAGAGCAGGAGACCGACTTTTAAAAGTGAACGACATTGATGTGAAAGGTAAAAAAACAGATGACATTAGCAAATATTTAAAAGGACAAGCAAACACAACCATAAAATTATTAATTGAAAGAGAAGGCGAAGCAAAACCAATTGAAAAATCAATAGGTCGTGAAGAAATAAAAATAAAAAGTGTTCCCTATTCAGGAATGCTTTCAAAAAATGTAGGTTATATAAAGCTTACGGGTTTTACTGAAAATGCGGCTGGAGAAGTAAAAGCAGCATTGTTGGAATTGAAAAAAAGTACAGAGTTTAAATCTTTGATATTGGATTTGCGTGGAAATCCGGGAGGACTTTTGAAAGAAGCAATTGACATTGTGAATTTGTTTGAAGAAAAAGGAGTAGAAATTGTGAGCACACGTGGAAAAGTAAAAGATTGGGATAAAGTTTATAAAGCAACTAATTCACCGATAGATGTAACTATTCCAATTATTGTTTTGGTCGACAGAGGTTCTGCTTCTGCTTCTGAAATTGTTTCGGGTTCAATTCAGGATTTAGATAGAGGAGTAGTAATCGGGCAACGCTCCTATGGAAAAGGATTGGTTCAACAAACTCGTCCATTGAGTTACAATGCTCAATTAAAAGTAACCGTTGCGAAATATTATACGCCAAGCGGAAGATGTATTCAAGCATTGGATTATTCTCACCGCAATGAAGATGGAAGTGTAGACAAAGTTCCTGATTCCTTAATAACAGCATTCAAAACAAAAAACGGCCGCATTGTTTACGATGGTGGAGGTGTTGCTCCGGATATTGCTGTTGAGCCTCAAAAGTATAGCAGCATTTTAGGAAGTTTAGTGACAAAAAATTTAATTTTTAATTATGCTACTAAGTATCGTATCGCACATGCAAGTATTGTTGCAGCTAAGGAGTTTAAATTGACCGATGCTGAATACGATGACTTTGTAGCTTATTTGAACGACAAAGAATATGATTACACTACCAAAACAGAAAAAGCTTTAGAAGACTTTAAAGCAGATGCAAAAAATGATAAGTCGATTGACTTGATTGGTGCTGATATTGAAGCATTAAAAACAAAGATTACTCACAATAAAAAAGAAGATTTAGTAAAGTATAAACCAGAGATAAAACAATTTTTAGAAGAAGAGATTGCTTCCCGTTATTATTTCCAAAATGGTCGCTTAGAGGCTTCTTTAAAAGATGACATAGAGCTTACAGAAGCGTTTGCTCTGCTGAATGATTCTGAAAAATACAATAAAATTTTGACTACAGTGGGGACAACAGTTAAGCCGGTAAATAGTCCGGAAAAAGGGAAGAGTCCTAAGAAGGAGAACTAATACTTCGACTAGGCTCACTGTGACAAGTTTTTGTGCCTAAACGCAATTTATTTGCAACATTTGCGTTGCAATGAAAGTTATGAGGAAATCGCTACTCCCTGAGAAGTATCATACATACGTTTATATTTTCGCCCTCATTTTATTGGTGATAGGGATGCCTCTATCCAAATTTTTGATGAGTCTCTCTCAAATTATTTTAGCATGCAACTTTTTCTTAGAAGGAAACCTTAAGCATAAGTTTTTTTCCTTTTTTAAAAACAAGCCCGCCTTAATTATTAGCTCACTCTTTTTGCTTCATCTCCTTGGATTATTCTATACAACCGATTTTGAATTTGCCTTGAAAGATATCAGAATCAAAATGCCTCTGTTTATTTTCCCTATTGTATTCTCTACTTCAAAACCTTTGTCTAAAAAAGCAATTGATGCCATTTTGCAATTTTTTGTTGCCGCTATTATTTTAGGAACAATCATCAGTACACTAATTTTAACGGGAATTATCCATCGCGATCTGGTGGATGTTAGAAACGTATCTATTTTTATTTCTCATATCCGTTTCGCATTATTAATCTGTATTGCCTTATTTATTTCAGGATACTTTTTTTACAAGGCATCAACACCAAGTTTTAAAATTGTATGGGTTGCAATTCCATTATGGCTGCTTACATTTTTAGTGATTGCCGAATCCATAACAGGATTAGCTGCATTTTGTTTTACAACTCTTGTAATGACTGGATATGTTACTCTAAAATCGACCAAAAAGATTGTAAAATTTTCTGGTTTTGTAATTATTGGATTGATAGCCCTAGCTGTTTTTTATTTTTCGAATCAAATTAATAAAGGAATTCCGGAGCCGGAGAAATTGGATTTCTCGAAATTAGAAACTACTACTTCTAGGGGGAATGTTTATCAGCATGACTTAACAGGGAAACTAACTGAAAATGGACATTATATCTGGGTTTATTATTGCAATGATGAATTGGAAGAATCCTGGAACAAACGAAGTGAAATAAAATTTTTAGAAAAAGATTTGAAAGGCAATCCACTCAATTTTACGCTTGTCAGATTTTTAGCATCTAAAGGTTTGAGAAAAGATGCAGATGCTGTTGAATCACTTTCGGAAGGGGAAGTAAAGGCAATAGAAAGAGGTGTTGTGAATGTCAATTATCAAAATGTTTCCAGTTTAAATAGAAGATTGCATGAAATAGCTTGGGAGTTGGATGTATATAAAACTACAGGCGACCCAAGCGGTCACTCTTTAACGCAACGTTTTGAATTTTGGAAAGCAGCTATCGGAATAATTAAAGACAATATTTTTATTGGAGTTGGTTCTGGAGATATTAAAAATGAATTTGAGGCACAATACGATAAAATGAATTCTCCACTTGCAAAAGAATCAAGGTTGCGTTCTCACAATCAATATTTATCAATCACAGCAGCATTTGGAATAGTTGGATTGATTTGGTTTTTAATCACTCTTTTTTACCCGATGATTTTGCTGGGAAAAACATTTGATTATTTATTCATTAGCTTTCTTTTGATTGCTATCGTTTCTTTTTTAACAGAAGACACACTTGAATCACAAGCAGGAGTTACTTTTTATGCTTTCTTTAATTCTTTTTTCTTGTTTGTGTTTAGGAAAAGAGAAGAGTCTTAAGAATAGAACTCCTATTTTTATTTTTACTCGAATCAATTCCCCCTTTGGAAAAGGGGGTTAGGGGGATTTAGCGAATGACAAATTGAATTCCAATCATCTTTTCTCAAACAAAAGTCTGTTGTACCAACGGCACGAATAAGTTATTGCTACCAACATTTTCTCCTTAAAGGAAGTTTACGAATACAAATCCCTCAACTTCTTATATTTCAAATATGAATGTCTCGCAGAAATTTTACAAATCGTAACACCTGCGGATCCGTCTAAAAATCCTAGCTTAATAAAATAATCACTGATGAATTTGACTACAGGGCTTAAATACATTTGTATTAATGAAGCTTTTTTGCCTTTCTCAAATAGGTTTTGTGCAGCAAGTGTAGAAAATTTTTCTACTTGTAAAAGATGTTGCTCTTTAGTGTAGTAGCTGTAATGCAGACAATCACCGTGTAATAAAGTAGGTTCTTGTTTTGAATCTATCACTAATTTCTCGTGAATGATGCCTGCCCATTTAGTAATTCTTCGGTCGAAAATTCTAATTTTTGTGTCAGGGTACCAGCCGCAATGTTTTATCCAAGAGCCGCAGTAATTTGTTAAGCGATGAAACTTGTAGGTTTTTAATTCGCTTCCTTCTTTTGCTTTTAGAATAGATTTTTTTAATTCTTCGGATGGCGCTTCATCTGCATCTAATGATAAAACCCAATCGTATTTTGCTTGTGAATTCGCAAAATTCTTTGAGCCTGAATAGCCCTCCCACTTGTGCGAAATGAAATTGACATTGTATTTTTTACAAATGCTTTCTGTCGTATCGGTAGAAAAAGAATCCAGCACAACAATATCATCAGCTATTCCTAGAACAGACTCCAAGCAACGAGCAATGTTTTTCTCTTCATTAAAAGTAATAATGACAACCGACAGTTGTGGCATTTCTGTGAATTAGTTTGTATGTAAAAATAGCAATTTCCAATGGAATGGCTTGAATTCATAAGTAGAATTAAGGAGAATCGATTTTGAAATGAGTTGACAATTCACTAATTTTATAGGAAATTAATTAAAATGGCTAATGTCGACAATATAAGAAATGGAATCATTGATAAACTTTTGACTATTTCGAATAAAAATTATTTAAATGCTCTTTACCAATTGGTAGAAAGCAGTTCTATTGATAAAGATAAAGTAAAGCTGACTGAAGAGCAGATTTTAATGCTTAAGTTGAGTGATAAAGACATCAAGAATGGCAAGCTTATTTCTCAAAGTCAATTAGATAAAGACGATTTGAAATGGCTAAAAGGACTGTAGTATGGACCGAAACAGCCGCTCGTCAGAGGAGAGAAATATTGAAGATTTTGGACCAAAAGAAATGGTTCGTCCGTTTATGCAGAAAAACTAATTAGGCTAACTGCAAGACAAATAAAAACAATCCTGAATCATCCCGAATCTTTTAAATCCTCAGAATATCCAGAGACGCGAGAATCTGCACTCGGGCATTTTAGCATTTATTACAAAACTACTCGTGAATATATAATAATTACCGCGTTTTGGGACAATAGGCAGGATCCAAAAAGTCTATTAGATTTCCTTACAAAATAATCATCCTAAATAGTATTATCTTTGTTTAGCATGTCAACTACTCAAACACTCATAAAACAATTACAGCAACGCGATGAAAAAGCATTGGCGCGTTGTATTACTATTGTTGAGAATGAGCTGGAAGGGTATGAAGAAATTTTAACTTCTTTGAAGTTCAATGCTTCCATTCCTGTTGTAGGAGTTACTGGCCCTCCCGGAGCTGGTAAGAGTACCCTGATCAATTCGGTAATTAAAAAACTAACGACTCAAAACAAGTCGGTTGGGATTCTTGCTATCGATCCGACTTCTCCCTTTAATTACGGGTCCTTGTTAGGCGACAGATTACGAATGGCAGAACATTTTAATAATGATAAAGTATTTATTCGTTCAATAGCAACACGTGGTTCTTTGGGTGGATTATCAGCAAAAACAATTGAGATTGTGGATGTAATGCGTGCATTTGCTTTCGATTATATCTTTGTGGAAACAGTTGGTGTTGGACAAAGTGAAGTGGAAGTAGTTGGTTTGGCTGATACAACAGTGTTGGTACTTGTTCCGGAATCGGGTGACGATGTGCAGGCGATTAAATCCGGAATCATGGAAATTGCTGATATTTTTGTGGTGAACAAATCGGATAGAGACGGAGCGAATACATTTACCAAAAATATTATTCAAATGGTGCATTCTAAAATGGCAAGTGATTGGAACATTCCTGTCATAAAAGGAATTGCAACAAAAGGAGAAGGAGTGGAGGAATTGATCGAAGCGATTGATAAACACAATAAAGTAGGAGCAAACACAAAACGCTCTTATTTATTAGCAGAGAAAGCGTACCGACTTATTCAAAATAAGAAAATGAAAGGTGTTTCAAAACAGGATTTACAAAAACAGATTGATAATGAATTGAAGAAGAAAGATTTTAATTTGTATGCGTTTGTAAGGGGACTTAAATAATCTCAGTTACAAGTAAACATCCTTCTGGAAATTGCAGCCCCGCTTCCAAGTTTTTCAGCTCTTTTATAAGTAGCGCAAGCATTCTTTTTGTCTCCCAGTCCTTCATAACATTCTCCTAATTGCATTATGGCAGTTATATAATCTGCTTTAATGTTTATTGCTTTTTTGAAATAAGGAATGGCCTCAGCATATTTTTTATCGTCTGTTAGTATAGCGCCAATATTGTTGTAAGGCATTTCATTGTCAGGGGATATTTTAATTGCGCCTTTATAACTTTCCATAGCTTCGTTATTTTCCCCTGTTCTCTGTTGAGCAACGCCCAGCGAGATCCAGGCATCCGGGATATTTGTATTGAGCTTTAAAGCTTTTTTATAATCAACAATTGCACCTTCAAAATCACCTATTTTGCGTTTGTTTTTTCCGCGTGAATAATAAAAGAAAGCAGAGTCAGGGAAGATCTCAAGAAATTTATCCAGAAGTAAAATGGATGCGCTCCAATCAGAGATCTTTTCAGCTTCTAACATTTTTCTCATCAGGTCGTCACCCTTAAGTTGTTCCTTAGAAAGCAGATCACGGCAATGATCAATCAGATATACATGCGAAGAGGCAAGGGCATGCTGACGTGTTTCTTCTTTCAGATCCAGCTCGTATGATTTTTTCATAAACTGACATACTTTTTCTTTCTGGTCTAATGAATCCAACGTAACTGCTAAGTAATACCAAGTCAAGGGATCCTTGGGAGACACTTTTGTCAAGAGGGAAAAATCTTTTTCTGCTTTTTTGAAATCAGAAGTTTGTAAAAATAATTTACCCCTGCGCATAAGCCCGGTTTCATTTTCCGGATCTAGTTTAAGAAGACGGTCGATTGTTTTTATTCCGTTTTTATCATCTTTCCTTGACGTGTAAAGTGTTTCCAGATCAATGTATGCGCGTTCAAAATAAGGATACATACGGATTGCGGTTTCATAATCCTTCAGCGCAGACCCGAATTTATCCAACAGATCATAAGCGTCTCCTCTGAGAATAAGGGTTTCATATACTGTACTGTCTTTTGAAATTGCAAGAGAGCAATCGGATATCACTTTGTCGTATTCTTTTATGTCGAACAATGGACGGGCACGGTAATAATATATTTGAGAATTGTTCGGAGCAAGCAGTGCGGCCGTGTCACAATCTTTAATTGCTTCAGCTTCATTAAGAACAATATCATCATGAAACTGTGAGCGCCAAAGGTACATTTCATAATTATTTTTACTCACAGCAATTCCTTTGTTAATGTATAAAAGGGCCGAATCAGCATCTTTGTATTGGGTATAATAATTGGCTATCACGATGTATATTTCGGGATTCTGAGGGTGAATGCGTTGCAGCTTGTCGCAGGCAGCTTTCGCTTCTTTCCTCTTTTCAAATTTGGCGTAACAACGAATTTTATTTACATAAGGATGAATCAACTTTTTGTTTAGATCGCATGCCTTGTTGTAATCTTTGATTGCTTCTGCATAATTTTCTTCTGTTTCAAATAAAAAACCTCTGTTGTTGTAAAGAATAGCGCTATCAGGGTATATCTTTATTAGATTATTCATTTCATTTAATGCATCTGTAATTCTTTTTTGTTTTAGGTAAATGACCGATCTATTTACCAATGAGCCAAAGTGTTTTTCTTCAGATTGGAGACATTTTTCAAAATCTTTCAAGGCTCCGTAATTGTCTTCCATTGTTTGTTTAAAGGTTCCACGGCTAAAATAATCTTCGGGTTTTGCTAGACCCTTTTCTATTTCCGAATCCAATGAAAACATAGTGGAGCGGATTGCATTCAGCGACATCCAGTCGCGGCTTTTAACTTTAATCGCATCCATGAAATTTTTGGTTGCAAAGTTCAAAACAGTTGCAGAGTCGCTCGCAAAAATACTTGCAGTCAGAAGAATTAATAATAAGGTAGCAGTTTTTTTCATTGCGGTGGATCGTTATTTATTCCTGATAATAAACTCTCTTCACTCTTCTAGAAACATTCGTCAACACTTCGTAAGGAATTGTTCCAATATCTTTTGCGACATCTGAAATAGGATTGGCATCACCGAAAATAATTACTTCATCATTTTCGTTTGCCTGAATATCTGTAATATCTATCATACACATATCCATACAAACATTTCCAATGATGGGCGCCTCTTTTCCTTTCACTATCATCTTGCCCTGTCCGTTGCTGAGTTTGCGACTTAATCCATCTGCATAACCAATAGGAACGGTTGCTATTTGTGTGTCGCGGGTGACAATTCCTTTTCTACCGTAGCCGATGGTTTCATTTGCAGGAATGTTTTTTATTTGTGAGATGCTGGTTTTTAAAGTGCTTACATTTTGTAATTGTGCTTGCTCTGTTTTATTTGCACCAATTCCGTACAAGCCAATTCCTAAACGTACCATTTCAAATTGTGCATCGGGAAAACGTGAAATGCCTGCTGAATTTAAGATATGTTTTAAAATAGGATAATTAAAATGTGATTTTATTTTTTCACTCATCACATTTAATTTTTTGATTTGCTGCCAAGTGAAATCATCGTGTTCACTTTCATCACTTGCTGCTAAATGTGAAAAAACAGATTTGATGGTCAGGTGTTTGTTGTTGCTTATCCTAACAATCAATTCGTTTACCTCTTCTTCATCAAAGCCTAGGCGATGCATTCCGGTATCTAGTTTAATATGAATTGGAATAGGCTGAACATTGTTTCTTTCACTTCGTTTTAAAGTTTCTTCAAATAAACTCAATACTCTGAAACTATAAATTTCAGGTTCAAGGTTGTATTGAATCATCGCATCATAACTTTGCTCTTCCGGATTCATTACCATAATCGGCATGGTGATTCCTGCTTTTCGCAATTCAATTCCTTCATCTGCATAAGCAACCGCTAAATAATCAACACGATGAAACTGGAGAATATTTGCTATTTCAAAACTTCCACTCCCATATGAAAATGCTTTTACCATTGCCATTACTTTGGTGTCTGCTTTTAATTTAGAACGATAGTAGTTCAAGTTGTGAACAATCGCATTCAAATTAATTTCCAAAACAGTTTCATGCGCTTTCTGCTGAATGATTTTACTGATAGCTTCAAAACTAAATGCACGCGCTCCTTTTAAGAGAATTGTTTCATCTCTAAAAAACGAGTTATTGAATTGTTGTAAAAAATCTGTAGTTGATTTGTAAAAACTTTTTTCACAATCGAACTGATTTGCCTGCGATGAAATCCCTTCGCCAATACCAATAAGACGAGAAATTCCTTTTTTATGGATAAGCTCCGCAACTTCTTTGTAAAGTGTTGCATCATTTTGTCCACTTTGTAAAATATCAGAAAGAATAAGTGTTTTTTTAGGATGTTGTTTTTGCTGATTTAAAAAATCCAAGGCAATTGCCAAAGACCCTAAATCGGAGTTGTAACTGTCATTGATGATGGAACAATTGTTTATTCCCTCCTTAAGTTCAAGTCGCATCGCAACCGGACTCAAAAATTTCATTCTTTCAGTAATTACAGCATTTTCATAGCCTAAACAAAGCATTGTTGCCCAGCAATGAATCGTGTTTTCTATGCTTGCTTCATCCGTGAATGGAATCGTAATGCGAATGAAGTCATTTTTGTAAACACCTTGAATTTCAGTATCTGTTTCATTTTTTGTAATTCTGCCAATCAATAAATCAGCACGTATTTTTTTTGACCAGGTGAAAAATTTTGCTTCGGAAAATGATTTATTGTTTGTTATCTCATCGTGTATGGATAAATAATCTTTGCAATAGATCAATACTTCTGAATTCAAGAACAACTTTAATTTTTCATTTACTTTTTGTTTTTGATTTTCAAAATTCTCATCGTGTGCTTGTCCGATGTTTGTGATAATACCAATGGTTGGCTGAATAATATTCTCGAGCAATCGCATTTCCTTGGGTTGCGAGATGCCTGCTTCAAAAATTCCAAGATCATGTTCTTCAGAAATCTGCCAGACAGAAAGAGGAACGCCTACTTGTGAATTGAAACTTTTCGGACTGCGTACAATGTTTTTGTCTTCACGCATCATTTGATACAACCACTCTTTCACAATGGTTTTTCCATTGCTTCCGGTTATTCCAATAAGAGGAATTTTAAATTGTTGTCGGTGGTAAGCACAAAGTTGTTGAAGCGCACGAAGTGTGTCCTTTACTAAAATGAAACTTGCCCCATCAAAATTAGCGGTGTTGTTTGGTAAAGTAGAAACAATAAAATGGCGGACTCCTTTTTCGAAAAGTTCTATTAAGTAAGCATGTCCATCATGACGTTCACCTTTGATAGCAAAAAACAAAGAAGTTTCAGCATTAGAAAGTTTACGGCTATCAATTAATAAATTTTTTATGGAAGAAGCAGAAGTCTCATTTCCACTGATGTTGCCATTAACGATTGAAGATATTGCGGAGATGGAGTAGTTCATATCTATTTTTTTGCAAGAACAAAACAATCTCTGCAGAGAGGTTCATAATTATTGGTTTCACCCAAAAGAACAAGTTGTTCTTCATCAGTAATACGGTGAGAGTGATTGGCAATATTACCACAACGCATGCAAATAGCATGAACCTTTGTTACATGTTCGGCAATGGCTAATAATGCTGGAATTGGGCCGAATGGCTTACCCAAATAATCCATGTCCAATCCAGCAACAATTACACGAATGCCGCCATTAGCAAGCTGATTGCAAACATCTACTAGTCCGGCATCAAAAAACTGTGCTTCATCAATTCCCACTACATCCACTTCATTGGCAAGCAAAAGAATGTGAGAAGAAGCAGGAACAGGAGTAGAATGGATGGAATTTCCTTCGTGGGAAACTACTTTTATGTCATCGTAACGTTTATCTATTTCGGGTTTAAATATTTCCACTTTTTGTTTGGCGTATTGTGCACGCTTCATTCTACGGATAAGTTCCTCTGTCTTGCCCGAAAACATTGAGCCACAAATGACTTCAATGGAGCCTTTTCGTTTGTGAAGATGAATAGTGTTTTCGAGGAACATACTGTTGAAAAATGGTATTAAATAATTCGATTTTAAAATGTATATTTAGTGCTTTAACAATGTGATGCCAAATCGTAGTTTGGCACTTGTAAAACTTTGAAGTTTTTTGCAAAGCTCCTTTGTTTTAGCACACAACAAATTTAGTCAAAAAAGCGTTTTGTTTAAGTTTAACCTAGTAAAATAATACATGGACAAGTCCAGCATTAGAAAAGAGATAGCTGCTTTGATTAATAGTATTAAGGAGCATTCTGACAATATTGGTGATAACAAGCATATTCCCCAGCTGGAGTTGGAATTGATTCTGCACAAAATCGAAAAATTATATCAAAAAGCCATAGTTTTCAATCATTTGAATTCAGTTGGAGAAGAAACTCATATTACTGAGAATCCGATTAAGTCAACATCGGTTGTGGAAATACCCAAAGTAGAGGTAAAAGTAGAAATAGTAAAACCTGTTATTACAGATAAGCCGATTGATTTATTCGGAACAGAAATTCCAGTTGTTACAGAAAAACTAAAACAAGAAAAGAAAGTAGAATTGTCTGCCGAAAAGGCGGTTAAGAAAGAAGAAAAACTTTCTGTTTCAAATAAAATTCAAAAACCTTCAATTCAGGATTTAACAAAAGCAATTGGTTTGAACGATAAGTTTTTATTTGCGAACGAATTGTTTGAAGGGAGTATGCAAGAATACAATATTGCGATACAACAATTAAATGGAGCCGGAAGTTTAGAATCGGCAATGGATTATTTTTCAACCTTACAACAATTGTATGAATGGGATATGGAGAAAGAAACGGTAAAACAATTGATTGATTTGGTGGATAGACGATATAGTTAGACCTCACCCCAACCCTCTCCTTGAAAAAGGAGAGGGAGTTTTGAATCGATTACTATAATAATATGTACTCCAAAATACTTTTTACTTTATTACTTTATCACTTCATCACTCTATCACTCTTTTCTCAGGAAATAAAAAATCTGCCTGCCGGACAGGCAGGAGGAGAAGTTTATTCTTACGCCCGAAAGATTGTGGATACAATGGCTTCCGAAAGCATGCATGGAAGAGGTTATGTGAATGGCGGAGATAGTCTCGCAGCAAATTATCTGAAAAATGAATTTTCTAAAATTGGATTAAAATCGTTTGGTAGTGATTATTATCAGAGGTTGAGTTTTGCGATTAATACGTTTCCTTATGAGAGTCCATCTTTATTTCTTGGTAGAGTGAAAGAAGATTGTTTGGTAGGTGCAAATTTTATTGTCACTGCTGGAAGTCCCAGTATACATACGAAAGAAAATCATTTGGCAATTTGGTTTGATAGTTCAACTGTTTATTCTTTGGACTTGATGAAAAAGTTTACGAAAACGAAATTCAATAAAAAATGGATTATTATTGACTCGCACGGAGTAACAGATAAGGACAAATTAAAATTGTTCGATTTCATGAAAACCAATCCATATGATGCATGTGGACTTGCTATCGTGAATAGCAAACTTACTTGGACTTGCTCTCAAAAGGTAAACAAATACCCTTCTGTTGAATTCGTAATTACAGATTCAGAAAGATCAAAAATTAATAAGAAGGAGAAATGTTTCATAACCTTTTCAGCAAAAACTAAATTCCTCCCTAACCATCAATCCCAAAACGTAATCGGCTACATTCAAGGTTCTGTTCATCCCGATTCTTTTATTGTTTATTCAGCACATTATGATCATCTCGGACAAATGGGAAAGGATGTTTATTTTCCTGGAGCAAATGACAATGCAAGTGGTTGTGCGATGTTGTTGAATTTGGCAAACTATTATTCTCAGCCCGAAAATAAGCCAAAATATTCCATTGCATTTATGGCTTTTTGTGGAGAAGAAGTGGGTTTACTCGGGTCAAAATATTATACCGAACATCCATTATTTCCGATGAAGAACATTCGTTTTTTATTGAACATGGATATTATGGGAACCGGTGAAGAGGGTATTACGGTGGTGAATGGAAGTGTTTTTAAAACAGAATTTGATAAGCTGAAAGAAATTAATACACAGCATAATTTTATTAAAGATGTTAAAATAAGAGGCAAAGCAGCCAACAGTGATCATTATTTTTTTGCAGAGAATGGAGTGAAAGCCTGTTTCATATATACCATGGGAGGAATAAAAGCCTACCACGATATTTATGATAGAGCAGAAACATTACCTTTGAATGAATTTGAAAATTTGTTTAAATTGATTACCAAATTCGGTGATTATCTGCAAAATTAGATTCTATTAATATAGTCTTAGCAGTAACAATTCTCCCTTTTTAAGGAGGAATTGAATCGTGCTGACAATTAAAATTCGAGTATTTTTAAACATTACAACCTTCAAACTTTGAAACTTTACATAGTCCCAACCCCAATCGGCAACCTCGAAGACATTACCCTTCGGGCGATACGTGTTTTGAAAGAAGTCGATTTGATTTTGGCGGAAGACACTCGCAAATCAGGAATATTATTGAAGCATTTGAACATCGACAAAAAGATGTTCGCTCATCACATGCACAATGAACATAAAACGGTGGAGCTGATTTCGGAGCGGATTGCGAATGGACAAAAAATTGCTCTTATCACAGATGCAGGAACCCCTGGAATTTCCGACCCGGGATTTTTATTGATCCGTGAATGTATTGCAAAAGGAATAGAAGTGGAATGTTTGCCTGGAGCAACTGCATTTGTTCCTGCATTGGTGAATTCGGGTTTGCCAACCGATACATTTTGTTTTGAAGGTTTTTTGCCTCAGAAAAAAGGTCGTCAAACAAAAATAAAAGCCTTAGTAAATGAACCCCGAACCATTGTTTTTTATGAGTCGCCACACCGTTTGGTTAAAGCATTGGAGCAATTCATCGAATTTTTTGGTGCCGATAGAAATGCTTCCGTTTCAAGAGAATTATCAAAAATGTTTGAAGAAAATAAGCGCGGGACTTTACAAGAGCTTGCCGATTATTTTAAAACAAAAACAGTAAAAGGCGAAATTGTGATTGTGGTTGAAGGAAATAAAAGCAAAGAGAAGAAAAGCAAATACGTTGAAGAAGAAGAATAAAAGAATAGTATATGGTAGATAAAACAAATAAAACAGGTGCGCCCCCGGGAACTTTAGTTTATTTCGGAGATAAACAAACCGAGAGAGTGAAAATTTCTTTGATTGAATACAATGAAACTGAATTCATTGAAAAAGAATTTTATGACCTTTCTGAATGTCTCGATCACGTTGACCCTAAAATGGTTCGTTGGATAAATGTTGACGGGATTCATAATGTAGAATTTATTGAAGCAGTAGGAAAGCGATTTAATATTCACTCTCTTACTTTGGAAGATATTGTAAACACGAATCAGCGTCCAAAGTTTGAAGATTACGACAACTATGTTGTTGCTATTATGAAAATGCTTTATTATGAATCGGAATTGCAATCGGAGCAATTAAGTGTTGTTTTGTTAGACGGAATGGTCATTTCGTTTCAAGAATCACAAGGCGGAGATGCTTTTGATTTGATCAGAAACAGAATTCGGACAGGTAAAGGGCGTATTCGTAAAATGGGAGCGGATTACCTAGCTTATGCACTGATTGATGCGGTGGTTGATTGTTATTTTGGAATTTTAGAAAGAATAGGTGATCGGATAGAAGTGCTGGAGGAAGACTTGATTGCTAATCCTACAAAAGAAACAATGCACCAGTTGCATAATATGAAACGCGAAATGATTTTTTTGCGTAAATCTGTTTGGCCGATGCGCGAGTTGATTAATAACATGGAAAGAAGTGAAACAGAATTGATAAAACCAACAACTGATATTTATTTACGAGATGTTCATGATCATACTATTCGTGTGATCGATACGGTTGAAACCTATCGTGATTTACTTTCTGGAATGATGGATATTTATTTATCGAGCGTCAGTAATAAAATGAATGAAGTAATGAAAGTGTTGACGATCATCACCACTATTTTTGTTCCTGTTACTTTTGTAGCAGGAGTTTATGGAATGAACTTTGAGTTTATGCCTGAAATTCACACTGTCTGGGGACATGCTTGGGGTTATACATTTGCATGGGTGGTAATGCTGATCATGATGATTTCTATGGTCATCTATTTTAAAAGAAAGAAATGGTTATAGATTCTTAAGTATACACGCTTTCTCGATTCTGCTCGAAATGACAGGGCTCAATGTCATTTTGAGCGGAGTCGAGAAACAGTTTAAATTAAATGTTAATTAGTTAATTCTCACCATATGAAATTAAAAGTATTATTTTTTATTTTGACTATCTGCTCTTCTCTTGCAGTTGCTGCCACTTCACTTTCTCCGGGCGATACCAACAAAACAAACAATGCTGGAAAAAAAATCGGATTGTGGAAAGAAAATGTTGGGCAAAGCGACTGTTATGGAAATTATGAAGATGGAAAAAAGGAGGGACAATGGGTTTGTTATCATGCCAATGGTGTTATTAGCAATATTGGGCAATACAAAAATGGAAAGCTAAATGGCGTTTATTTGGTTATAGATAAGACAGGCTATAATTATTTGAAAGAATCGTATGTAAATGATACTTTGAATGGGAGGAGTAAGTCATATCATTCCAATGCAAAATTAAAATCGGAGAGCGATTATAAGATGGGCATTTTGGATGGAATGAAAAAAGTATATTATTCAGATGGAAAAATTCAGGAGGAAGGATATTATAAAAAAAATGTGCGCGATGGAGTTGCAAAATGGTTCTATCCCGAAGGACAAGTCAGTATAGAATATCATCATGTTAATGGAGCATTGGAAGGAGTTCAAAAAGCATTTTATAAAAATGGAGCTATTAATTCCGAAACAAAATTTATAAATAATTTAGAAGAAGGTGAGTACAAAGAATATTTTGAAAGCGGGAAGATAAAAGTAATCGGAAAATACATTCACGGTAAAAAGGAAGGAGATTGGAAAGAGTCGGATGAAGTTGGTAAAATTATTAAGGTAGAAAAATATAAAAACGGGGAGTTAAAGAAGTAAAAGGTGACTGAGGAATTAGGCAACTAAGTAACTGGGTTAGTGATGCCAGCCAGTTATAATTTACAGTTTTTATTATTCCAGATTAGTCATATTCGAATTCGTACTACGAATGCATCGGACAACGTTTGCAACGTTTTTCCTTTTTATAATTTTTGCAACATTTCTTTTTCAATTTTTTGCATTCCATCGTTTCTGGATAAAAACCTGCCTGCAGGTAGGCAAGGCTCCATAGATTGGAAGCCATTTCTTCCGTTATGGCTTTTTGAATAAAATGTATGTTGGGTGCAGTATTCATTTACCCTACAAAATTGGGTAAATTCAATGGGCAATTCAATACCTAGAAGATGGTATTTTTAGCCATTATCGAAGAAAAATAGCCGCAGATTCGCAGATTTTTAAGCTTTGTATATATTTTGACAGATTCTAAACACAGAATCTACAATTGCTTTAGCAATTAAATCTGCATCAATTATTTTTTTCCTTTTAATCTGCGACAAAATGAGAATCATCAATAGGACGACTATTCCATTTTCGTCACCTTTTTCACTAAAATCCCGTTATCTGTAACAATATTCAACAGATACATGCCATTTTTTAGGCTGGTTGAATTCAAGTCAATGGCGATGTTGTTTTCACCTTCCTGGTATTCTTTTTTCTCAATTTGTTTTACCATTCTTCCCATCACATCTGTAAGTTCAATTTTAATAGTTTGAGAGCTTGGTAAATAAAAACTCATATTAAATGAATTAGAAAAAGGATTAGGATAAACATTAAAGTTGTGCTCAGTCAATACATTTTCGTTTATTCCTACATTGCATGTTCCCGGTAAATTAGCATCCATCCATAAAATTCGATTGTTAATCCAATTTTTAATAGCTATAATTTCTCCAGGATAATCTGCAGGAATAGGACTAGGATTTGGCCATGTATAAACACCCAAAATTGGCCAAGCTGTGAAATGTCTACCTTGAGCTTCATCTAAGTATGTTGCCAAAGAATCAACATAGTTATTTAAAACGGGAATGCTCAAAGTTGTTAAGCGTAATTCATTCCACCTGCAATGCAGTTGTGCAACATATAAAGGGTCTTGTAATAAACGAGCCCACCAAAAATTAGGTTGCCATCCGCCCGGACAAACTGCTCCGATATCATAAGCCCAGCCACTACTTACATCTCCCAAACAATAATCAGCATTCCACCAAGCAAGGTTGAAATCCCATGCCGGACCTGCTTTTAGCTTACCACCTTTGCTTTGTTTGTCTTTATAAAAAAATGTACTCAAACGATAACCATCTACATTTTTACTTACTTCATTCAAAATAAAATAATCTATGAATGTGTTTACGCCAATGTATTTAGAATAACCATTCACGGGATCATTAAAAGTAGGACTTGCCAAAACATCTTCCACTGTATCAACATAAGCCATGATGTAATTTCGTTGTTGTGTAACAATAGCACCATTTTCCGGATATACGTGTACAAATTCTACATTCGAGCCATCAGCAGCTAAGTAAGGCGATGTCCAATAACTTCCCGGTCCGTCATTTCTGTCAACCTTTATGATATAACCACCTGTTAAATTATCTCCGCTTATTTCGGTAGGGTCCAGTTTTGCGATATCAACTCTGTTGGAATCTCTTTTTACTTTTTCCATCAATACATAAATCCCTTGATATTGGCCATTTATTACCAATTCACAAAATTGAGTGCGAGAAGCATATCTGCCGGTTTTATTGGCAATGTCGTAACTCAAAACATTTCGCATACATGTTTTATCATCATAGGGAGCATACAAAATCCAATCGTGTTCTGCTGGCATTCCCATTAATATTGTATCGTTTTTTGCTCCAAGATTATTACGAGTTTCGAAACCGTAAGTTTTTTGGGGGAAACCAGATGAACTTGATCCGCGTGTTTCAATTCCTATTTTGTTGTTGTAATTGTTATGTGAGTCGGTCAGATAATTTCGTACTCCAACTCCATTATAAATAATTCCCATTTGAGCGGCCAGCTTAGGTTCGTTCGGGATAGCCATTCCGCCAGTGTTGATTACAAATATGGGTAAATTTGAAGAAGAAAAATTGAACGGAAATGCAGGAGTATTTCCAAATGTAATACTCCAATCAATTAAATTTCCTACGTCCGCTCCGTAAGTATCTTCAATCAATAATTTCCAAACACCGTTTGCATTTTGTCCATTGTTAATAGCGCCAATAAATCCTTGTGGACGAAAAGTTCCTGTAAATGGAGCCCCCGCTGTGACAATTGAATTGGTAGCAAATGCATTTAAACAAGTGTTGATATAATCATCTCCGCTGCCGCCATTCGCTATAGATAAATCCACAATTGTTCCATCGGGTGATTGCAAGGAAATATTTAAATCCGCAACCCAAGGATGAACAATGTTAAAACAAATGGTCTCGATTCCAAAAACGGTATCAATTGTAGCCGGACTCAATCCCGATACTGTCATAGGGAAATTCACCATTGGTCCGCCATCAGGGATAAGTCCGCCTGCAGTGCTGGTATACGTTTGCGATTTACCTATTATTATTGTAAATACTAAAATAGTTAGCAGTAGAATCTTTTTCATTTACTTAATTTTACATAAATGTAAGATTAAATTAACAAATTGCAAAGAGGTGGACAAGCGAGGTTGAATTGAGTAATTTTGGCAAACGAATAATCAATTTTTAATATAGATACATAGAAAAATAGTCTATGTGTTTAAATTCACATAAAACGGCACAAAAAAGACAATATGGAAAAAAGGTGGAGGGTAAATTCGAGTGCGGATGAAACAATTGTAAATCGTTTGGCGGAGGAATTGAAGATTGAGAAGGTGTTGGCAAGTTTGTTGGTGCAACGTGATATTAAAACGTTTGATGAAGCAAAAAGATTTTTCCGGCCCACTTTAAATGATTTACATGATCCTTTTTTAATGAAGGATATGGACATTGCAATTGCTCGTTTAGAAAAAGCAATTTCTCAAAAAGAAAAAATTCTTGTGTTTGGCGATTACGATGTGGATGGAACAACAGCTGTTTCACTTGTGTATTCTTTTCTGAAAAATTTACCTCAGTCGGAAGGTTTAGTGGATTACTACATTCCGGATAGATATGCTGAAGGTTATGGAATATCTTTCATGGGAATTGATTTCGCAAAAGAAAATAATTTTTCTTTAATCATTGCACTCGATTGTGGAATAAAAGCCAACGATAAAGTAGATTATGCGAATGAGCGCAACATCGATTTTATTATTTGTGACCATCATCGTCCAGGCGACACACTTCCAAAAGCAGTTGCGATTTTAGATCCTAAACGTAACGACTGTACTTATCCTTTTGACGAATTATGTGGCTGCGGAGTAGGATTTAAATTGGTACAAGCGTATGCTCAAAAAAACAATATTCCATTTGATGAACTCACTCAATATCTTGATTTAACTGCTATTTCCATCGCTTCCGATTTGGTTCCGATTGTTGGCGAAAATCGCGCTTTGTGTTTTTTCGGGTTGGAGCAAATCAATAAAAACCCGCGCAAAGGAATCAAAGCGATTTTGGATCTGGCGAATATTAAAAAAGAAGTAACGATGAACGAATTGGTGTTCACCGTTGGTCCGAGAATAAATGCAGCCGGAAGAATTGAAACAGGAAGAAATGCTGTTGCGTTGTTGGTTTCCGATAATCATGCAGATGCAAAAACATCGGGAATAAATATCAATACTTCGAATACCGAACGCAGAGTATTGGATGTAAGCATCACACAACATGCATTCAGCATGATCGATGAAAGTGAAGAATTAATCAATCGTAAATCAACCGTTTTGTTTCATCCCGATTGGCATAAAGGTGTTATTGGAATTGTGGCTTCTCGTTTAACGGAAAGATATTATCGTCCAACAATCGTTCTTACGGAGTCCAATGGAATGGCTACAGGTTCAGCACGCTCTGTTAAAGATTTTGATGTGTATGATGCCATTGAAGCTTGTTCAGATTTATTGGAACAATTTGGCGGGCATAAATATGCTGCAGGTTTATCAATGAAATTAGAAAATCTGGCAGCCTTCCAGCAAAAATTTGAAGAAGTAGTTTCGGCTACAATTAAAGATTATATGCTTATCCCAGAAATTGCCATTGATGCTGAATTAAAACTATCCGACATTACTCCGAAATTTTTCAGAATTCTTAAACAGTTTGAACCATTTGGCCCAGGGAACATGTCGCCCGTATTCATGAGCAAAAATCTTGTGGATAAAGGCTATGTGCGTATTGTTGGGAACAACCATTTGAAAATGGATATTCAATCTGCAGAAACATTAAAAGAAACCTTTTCTGCCATAGCATTTTCTCAAGCACAACATTTTGATGCTGTTTTACGCAAAAAAATATTCAGCGCTTGCTATGCAATTGAAGAAAACGAATACAATGGAAATGTTTCTTTGCAGATGAATGTGAAAGATATGAAGCTTGAGTAATCTTTTTTGAGTTTTATCCAATAAAAACCCGATATTTGAGTTGTATGGTATCATCCCACGCACTCTAATAACCTCATTTTATGAAACTATCTCAGTTTGCAAGCAAACATACTTGTGTATTGCTGGTCATTTTTTTGTTCTACTCAAATTCACTTTTGTCACAAACAACAAATTTTTCTTCTCTGTTATGGAAAATTAGCGGAAACGGTTTGGAAAAACCTTCTTACTTATATGGGACAATGCACGTCAGCAAAAAAGTAGCATTTCACTTAACAGAAGCCTTTTTTGAAGGATTGAAAAGTGCAGAAGTGGTGGCTCTTGAGTCAAATCCGGAGACCTGGTTAGATGAATTGATGTCAGAAAGTGCAAATGCCCTTAAAGCCAATGCATTTAAAAAATACCTTCCTAATTACAATCAAAATTTTTATGAGGATGCATTCAGCTTTTACATCCCGACAGATAAAAATATTCAGTATCAAATATCCAAAGAACCAGAAAATGTAAATGGTTTATTGTACCGATTTAGCGGCTATTCTGGAAATTTTGAAGAAGAAACCTATTTGGACCTTTTTATAATGCAAGCTGCAAAAAAATCAGGAAAAAAAATAGCATCCTTAGAAGATTATAAAACAAGCATGGAAATGGTTGCTAAGGCCTCTTTGCCTGATGATGAAAAAAATAAAGACAAAACTCCCAAAAAATATTATTCACCCTATGAAATTTGGGAGAAGGTAGAAAATGCATATAGGAAAGGTGATTTGGATGAGTTGGACTCTCTGCAAAAACTTACCTACACCAAAAACTTTGAAAAATACATGCTCATCGAACGTAATAAAATTATGGTTAAGAACATGGATTCGTTGATGAAAAAACAAATTGTTTTTGCTGCCATAGGAGCTGCTCACTTGCCTGGAAAAGAAGGTGCCATAAACATGTTGCGGAGTATGGGCTATACGGTTGAACCCGTTTTGAGTGAAGTTTCCAAAACCAGCATCAAGCAGATGAATAAATTTGGTGAAGTACATACAGTATTAAACTTTAAGACTAGATTTTTAGCCGATTCCACAGTAAAGGTAGATGCTCCTGGTAAAATGTATGAAATGAACGGCAACCCTTCTGTATATGAATGTTTGTATACCGATATGGTAAACGGATCGTATTATGACATGAGACGAATTAAAATTTATGGTTTATTGTTGGAGCAGAATGCAGCATTTCAATTAGACAGAATAGATAAAATGTTGTACGAAAGTATTCCCGGAAAAATTATCAGCAAAAAAAGTATCAAAGCAAATGATGGAAGTCAAGGGTTTGATATTGTGAATAAAACAGCTCGCGGAGATTATCAACGCTATAATATTTTTGTAACCGATGAATTTCTTTATCTCTTCAAAGTAAATGGTCCTGGTGATTATGTGAAATCTTCGGAGATTGATGCGTTTTTTAAATCTATTAAATTCATTAATAAAAATGTAAGCCCTGAATGGAAGTCGTTCCAGCCCACTTATGGCGGATACGAGATCTCCGTTCCTGGAAACTATCAATATGAAAAACTGAAATCATCAAGCAATCAGATTGATAAAATTACTGCATCCGAAGGCTCAAATAGTTATTTTTTCAACCGGTCTGTTCTGAACGATTATGAATACATTGAAGAAGACACGTTTGAATTGAATCAGCTAAGTAAAAAATTTTATGAGCCACTTGACTATAAGTTAAAGTCGACTCAATTCAATACATATAATTCCTACCCATCAATTGATATTGTTACCAAACACAAGACGAACGGGTCTAATTTATTTATCAAAATTGTTATAAAAGATGCTCAGTACTTTTTATTGGCATGCAAAACAAATGAAGCGAACCCTTCAGTAAACTATTTTTCTTCGTTGAAATTCAAAGAGTATTCTTATGATCCGTTTGAGTTGTATCAGGATACGTTAATGCATTTTTCTGTTAAAACAGATTATAAACAAGCTAAATTATCTTCTCTTGAAAAATTGGTGGCTCAGTACTCCTACTATGGAAGTAAATTGAAATCCCCTCCCCCGTATCTTGCTTCAAAAGAAGAAAAAGTGTTTGAATCTGCCGTAACTTCCGAAAGTGTAAAAGTAGAATATTATAAATCCAGCGATTATGAAATGCAAAAGTCGATGGATAAGATATGGGCAGATCAGATAGATTTGTATAAAGCATATACTTCTTTGAGAATTTCTAAAAAAGTAATCTACGAAAAGAATAAAATACCTACAATGGATTTTATGTTGTCAGATACAAATACTATTAGAGCTGTTCGTGTGAGAATGATGTATAAGCCTGGAGTGCTATACACTCTATCTGTATTGACTGATACATTGTCTCAGCCAAGTGCTTGGGTAAATAGCTTCTTTGATACTTTTCAACCCAAAGATACTGTGCTAGCTAAGTCTGTTCTGTCGGATAAAATACCTGATTTTTTTGCTGATCTAGCATCTGCTGACAGCACAACAAAAGAAAAAGTTGTTGCATTGTATAATGCCATAGATTTTCAAGATAAAGATGCTGAGCAGTTAATGAAATTTATTTCAGGTGAAAAATTCAGTCTTGTAAATTCTAATGTAAAGTCGTCTTTGATTTATAGCCTTGGAACTTTAAAAGATCCTAAAATTATTCTTTTCCTTAAAAAAGAATATCCTAAATATATTGATTCTGTTTCATTGCAACTGGATGTGTTGAATGCACTCTTAAGACAGAAAACGAAAGAAGGAAATTTGGCTTTTGTTGAATTGCTTAAGGTTGAAACACCACTTACAGATAACGATTATTTGATTCAAAGTGTTTTCTTAACACTTTACGATTCAATGGAAATTGCAAAAGTTTTGTATCCTTCGTTGTTTGAAATGACAAAATATCCGGAGTATAAAAATAACGTTTACAGTTTATTAGGTTCATTGTTGGATTCTGCACTAATCAGTTCGCAGTTCTATCTGGAACAAAAAAAGGAAATTCTACGTTTTGCAAATGATGAACTAAAACGTCAAATTGCGTCAGAAGAAAGCATAGCAAACAATACGACAAGTGCAACCTATGATTATAGTAGTGATGCAGCAGCAGCAGAGGCGGCTGTAAAAAAAGCAATGGATGAGCTGTATAGGGCCGCAGCTTCAGGAGCAAACTCCGACTACTCCAGTCCAGTTAGTTTTCAAACGAATTGGTCTTTGTTAAATTATTATGATTTATTAGCTCCGTTTTACAGTGAACCAGCTGTAAAAGCTTCATTCGATAAAGCATTTAAATCTAAAAATGCTGAATTTAAAATCGAACTGTGTGCAATCCTTATTCAAAAAAATATTGCTGTTGCCGATACCACAATCAATGGTTTTGCAAAAGATCCTAAAACTAGATCTCAACTTTACTATACCTTTAACCGCATAAAAAAACTCAATAGGATAAACTCCGAGTTTCGTTCGCAAAATAGTTTGTCGTATTCATATTTATATGGCTATGATGAAGAGGCGAGCAAAGCGGATAGTATTGAATTTATCGGATCAGAATATGTGGTGAGCAGAAATAAGGAAGGGTATGTTTATTTTTATAAATCACAAAGCAAGGAAACAGGACAAAAGTATATTGATTATGCAGGTTTTCAACCGAAAGATTCTACAAAAGTAGAAGCCTATCCAGTTGTTTCCTCTAGAAGAACGGAGCTGGATGCAACCAAAACAATTGAAGAAACAATTAAGGACATCTGTTATAATCTAAGTTTGAGAGGTAGAAAAAGAGTAGTGGTAAAAAATGATTATTACAATAATTTATATGGAAATTATTAACAATATTATTTAATCACAATTCTCCCCAACATATTATTAAAAACTTTTTTAGCTTCTAACAAGGATTGTTGCGTTTGCAATAAGGTCATCAATTCTTCTTCAGGAGGATTTTCTTTTAAGCGTTTTTGATTATCGTAAATCATCATTTCTATTTTACGACTCTTCAAAGCATAAATAGCATTGTAAACCGAACGCTTTAAAACTTCTTCTTCTTTGGTTGGGAAAATTCCATGTTGCTCCCAGTTGGAAAGAGCATACGGACTGCTTATCAAATCTATCGTAAGTGAACAGATAGCAGTGTTTTCATGACTTATGAAATAATTGGTATCGGGAACGGTATCTTTTTCTATGTGTTGTGCAAATTCATTGAATACAGAATTGTATAATAAGTTTTCAATGACAATGTTATCGCTTTGCAATTCATGCGTTAATAAATAAGCAACAGAAACGTCAACTTCAATATCTTCTCCTTCTTCATTCTGACTACCTACCTTAACAGTGTTTGCGCCATAATTAATTAATAAACGAATAATATCTCTTTCCTGGTGTTCAGCATCCGCAATGGTGTGTTCTTTCTTTTCGGGAAGAACAAATTCTTCAGTTGCAATTTGTTGTGTTTGCTGTGGATTGCTGCGTTTGTCATTAAAATGTTTGCTGCGAATTTTATTAAGCTCACTCAATAAAATTTGCTCGTCCACTTCCATGATACGACTGCATTCTTTCACATACACCGAGCGATAAATTGCATCTGGAATAAGCGCAATGCTTTCTACAATTTTTTTAATTGCTTCAGCCTTTTTCAGAGGATCGTTGTTTGTTCCCTTTGTTAAAATGTTGGCTTTGTAGGAAATGAAATTTTGAGCATTGTTCACAATAAAATCTTTCAAATCCTGAGTGCTCACTTTTTTAGAATAAGAATCAGGGTCATCGCCATCAGGAAAAAGTAGCACTTTTACGTTCATGCCTTCTTCCAATAGTAAATCAATTCCTTTCAAAGATGCTTTGATTCCAGCATCATCTCCATCGTAAGAAATAATAATATCGTTAGTAAATCGTTGAATTAATTTTATTTGTCCTGCTGTTAAAGCTGTTCCGCTACTCGCCACCACATTCTCAACACCAGCTTGGTGCATGGCAATCACATCCATATATCCTTCAACAAGGAAACAAAATTTTTCTTTTACAATGGCATTTTTCGAATGATACAATCCATACAAGACATCACTCTTGTGATAAATTTCTGTTTCTGGAGAGTTAACATATTTAGAAGTTTTTTGATCCGTGCGCAACGTTCTTCCACCGAAAGCAATTACCCGTCCGCTTTGATTGTGAATCGGAAACATTACTCTTCCCCAAAAACGATCTGCATGTTTTGTTTCAGCGGGTTTAATAATTTCTCCGCTTTCCGAATTTATTTCAGCCTCGTTTTTGTATTCAATCGTTAATCCTGATTTTACAAGATATTCCATCTTGTATCCAGTTGCAACAGCAATTTCTGTAAACGCATTTCTTTGATTGATGCTGTAACCCAATTGAAATTTTTGAATGATGTCTTCCCGCAATCCGCGTTCTTTAAAGTATCCTAGACCGATGGATTTTCCCTCATCGGTATTATATAAATTTTCTGAAAAATGTTTTTGTGCAAAAGAAGAAACGACTAATAAACTTTCTCTGTCGTTATTGTGCTGAATTTGTTCAGGAGTTTGTTCCTCTTCAACAATTTCGATGTTGTATTTTTTAGCTAGATAACGAAGTGCATCAGGATAAGTTAGTTTATCATGCTCCATTATAAAGTTGATAGCATGTCCGCCTTTCCCGCAACCAAAACATTTGTAAATACCTTTTGCAGGAGAAACATAAAAGGAAGGCGTTTTTTCATTGTGAAATGGACAGCACCCGATTAAATTTGCTCCGCGTTTTTTTAACGAAACATAATCCGCAACCACTTCCTCCACACGAGCAGCTTCAAAAATTTTATCTATGTCTTCTTTGTGTATCAATGGTGGTTTTTCCTTCGAGTTTTTGCTCGTAGATTTCGCAGATTCTCGCAGACCTGCCTGACGGTAGGCAGGCTTTTTTCTTTGCGTTAGTCTGTCAAATCCGGAGAAAAATATACTCCAGTTTTTTTAATAAATATTTTTTCTTTTTCCTTTTTTTATCTGCGAAAATCCGCGAAATCTGCGTGCAAATTTTTTAATGTTGCAGCGCGGAATCTCCCTCGAAAAAGGATTGCTAATTTACGAAAAAAATGCTTAAGAAAGAGGACTTATTTTTTGACTGGTTTAGCCATTAGTTTGGCCATAGCACGTTGGCTGTCCTCGTTATCGGGATTGAGTTTTAAAGACTTTTTGTAGTTGGTCAATGCCAGTTCTTTTTGTCCCATTTGTCGGTAAGTTTCGCCCAATCCATGGTAAACAGCCCATGAGTCAGGATATTGTAATTCGGTATGTTTAAATAATTTATGTGCTTCTTCCGTTTTGCGTGCTTTTAATAATTTGAATCCGATATCGTTGATATGCTCATCGGAAGATGGATATTTATAAGGAGTTAATCCACTTAATTCTGTTTCGACTGCTTTTACTTTTGTAATAAAATAATCGAAAGGAATTACTCCATCTATAAAATCATTTTCGTATTTACTGATGCAATTTCCTAGATAGCTGCATTGATCGGGCAGACCAGTTTGTCCGGATGGCAAACATTTACAAGCCATATACGAATTGTACATTCTATCTCCATCAATTAAATACACCGAATCTTTATTTTGCATAATCATCAAATCGAAATTACAAAATGCAGCCAGTGCTAATTGAGAATAATTTTGTGATGCATTTTTAAATCCACCGTAAGAAGTCTGCCAAACAGTTTGTATCAATTGCATTCCACCTTCGGTTGGATTTATTTTTTTGATAACTCCAGCAACATTTCCAGCACCTGCATGGTAAGAATGTAATACTAAAAGTCGGAACCACAAATCAGTTTCGTTATAAGTAACGTGTGCGCTGTCCAACATTGCTTTGGTGTATGGAATGCAGATTCTGCTCAATAAACGGGATGCGCCATATGCAGAGCGCTCTATATTTGTTCGTTCGTCAGTGGTTTTGTTTACTATTAATCCCTGATTGCGAGCTACTGATTTCATTAATTGAAAAGGACCATTTGCTCCAACTGTAGATTTTGTATTCATTTTGCCTGGACTTTCAATCAACAAAATTGCTTGAGCATACCAAGGATCAACACCATTTTGTTTAAACACATCAATTGAACGATTAATGGTTGGCATTACTTTTTTAAATTCATAAAAATCTTTTTTTCCAATCGTTACTAAAATGCTAATACTATCAGCAATGTTATTTGCTTTGCGAAGACTATCTCTGTATATAGTTTTTTGAATGTCGGTTTGTTTGTTCCATTCTTTTGTAGAAACTTTCGCAAGCATTTTTCTATTTCCAGCAACACTTATCATTGCGGAGTCTGGAGGAAGATTCATAATTTGTTGCCAGAATTGCGGTTGAGGTAAATTGTGCCATCCTTCAACATATAATAATGAATCGTTCATGAATTTCATTTTGGTCACATCATTATAACCAATCACATATTTTTCAACAACAGGAACGCTGCTAATTCCCTTTTGTGCTTTCGCAGAAATGCAGATGAATAAAACACTTATTAATAGTGCTTTAGAAAGAAGAGAAGAGATGCTTTTTAGTCTTTTCAAAATGCGAAAGATTTATTTTCTATAAAAATACTTTTCTAAAGTACCTTTATAACATGGTATTTGCAAATTTTTTAACAAACGTTTTCAACAATGTATCTGTTCTAACGGATATAATGGAAAGATGTTGCATTTTGATATTGGCCTTCTGGTTACGATGAAGATCCAATAGAAACGCAGATTATCGCAGATCTTTTATGATAAAAATGTCCCGATAGCTATCGGGATTATCGCTTTATGTGATTATGATTATTTATGATTTGACATAAATAATAATTACAAACTGACACAGAAAATCTCATAATCCTTAAACATAAAAATTTTTAAAAATCCGGATTCTTATCCTACACATCAATCGGAATGGAGAGTTGGAGACTATGAGATTTACTCCTTTTTTATATAATTTATTTACTTACTTTTGTTTCGCAAAAAAAATTAAAATTAATTACAATGGCAACAGATAGATTTGAAGCTCACGATTATTATTTGATGGATGAGTTACTTACGGATGAACATAAATTAATTCGTGAAACAGCGCGTGCGTGGGTGAAGAAAGAGGTTTCACCCATTGTGGAAGAAGCATGTCAAAATGCAAAATTTCCAAAACAATGGATTAAAGGATTGGCGGAAGTAGGAGCATTTGGCCCGTATATCCCCACAAAATATGGTGGTGCAGGCTTGGATCAAATTTCTTATGGATTGATTATGCAGGAATTAGAGCGTGGCGACAGTGGTTTACGCTCCACAGCATCGGTACAAAGCTCATTGGTGATGTATCCAATCTATACATATGGAACAGAAGAGCAAAAAATGAAATACTTGCCTAAGTTGGCAACAGGAGAAATGATGGGCTGTTTTGGTCTTACGGAGCCGGATCATGGCTCAAATCCAATGGGAATGATTACTAATATTAAAGACAAAGGCGACCATTATTTATTGAATGGAGCAAAAATGTGGATTTCCAACTCTCCATTTGCTGATATAGCAGTGGTTTGGGCAAAAGATGAAGCAGGCGATATTCGTGGAATGGTTGTGGAAAGAGGAATGGAAGGCTTTACAACTCCAGAAACACATGGGAAATGGAGTTTGCGTGCGAGTGCAACAGGCGAATTGGTTTTTGCCAATGTAAAAGTCCCTAAAGAGAATATTTTTCCAACAATAAAAGGCTTAAAAGGACCATTAGGTTGCTTAAATTCAGCACGTTACGGAATAGCCTGGGGTGCAATCGGAGCAGCAATGGATTGTTACGATTCGGCTTTGCGTTATTCAAAAGAACGCATCCAGTTTGGCAGACCAATCGCTGGTTTTCAATTGACTCAAAAAAAATTGGCTGAAATGATTACTGAGATTACGAAAGCCCAATTGTTAACTTGGAGATTAGGTGTTCTAAAAAATGAAAATCGTGCAACACCTGCTCAAATCTCGATGAGCAAGCGTAATAATGTAAATATGGCATTGCAAATTGCACGCGAAGCTCGTCAAATCCATGGTGGAATGGGAATTACAGGCGAATATCCTATTATGCGTCACATGATGAACCTTGAGTCAGTTATCACTTATGAAGGAACACACGATATCCATTTATTGATTACAGGAATGGATGTAACTGGAATAGCCGCCTTTGAATAAGAATTTTATGCAAAATACAACGCCCCGATACTAACGTATCGAGGCGTTTTTTATTACCCTATAGGTAGCAATTTATAAGTAATAAGCCTTATAAAAGCACGCTTCACTAGTTTCATGTTTAGAATCTATATCGTTTTAAACGTCTACTAACTTAGCTCTCCTAACTCCGAACTCTTTTACACACAGATTCGTAAAATTCGTATTTATTCGTAATTCGTACTATCAATTACTAATAGTGGAAAAGAGTTAATAAGTATTAGCTGAAAATTGAGGGTAATTTTGCCAAAAATTCTCACTTTAGTTGAATGGAGTATTTAGGTTATTTTGCTGCAATTGTAATAGGTATTTTATTGGGGTTGATTGGTGCGGGAGGTTCAATTCTTACTATTCCTGTATTAGTTTATTTTATCGGTATCGAACCGGTGCATGCTACTTCCTATTCTTTATTTATAGTTGGTGTATCTGCTTTTATTGGTGGTTTACGCTATATGAAAAATAATTTGATTTGTTTAAGAACGATGCTGGTATTTGGAATACCATCGGTGTTGAGTGTTTTTTTTACCAGAAAATATTTGCTGCATCGAATTCCGGAACATTTGTTTTCTTTCGGAACTCTTGAAATCACAAAGAGTGCGGCATTGATGATACTGTTGGCAATTTTGATGATTGTTGCGTCTTATACAATGATTCGAAAACCATCATCTGTCCGCATCGATTTACATAAACACAATAATGAGCAATACCGTTATTTTTTAATTTTTCAGCAAGGAATTTTAGTTGGAACATTGGTGGGCTTAGTGGGAGCAGGTGGAGGATTTTTAATTATTCCGGCTTTGGTTGTATTAGCTAAATTGCCAATGAAAAAAGCAGTAGGAACTTCATTAGCAATTATTGCATTAAATTCATCCATCGGTTTTTTAAGTGATTTTGGGACACATGAGTTTCATTGGAAATTCATTCTTATTTTTTCAGGTTTCGCCATTTTTGGGATAATTTTCGGGAGCTACCTTTCAAAATATATTAGCGGATCAAAATTAAAACCCGGATTCGGTTGGTTTATATTAATAATGGGCATTTATATTATTAGCAAAGAACTCTTTTTATGATGTGTGTCATGGGCACACATTAATTATTTAATACCTTTACTCCATAGGAGCCCCTTAGGGGTAAAAAACAAAAAAATATGTACATCGAACAACTTTATACCGGATGTTTAGCCGAAGCAGCCTATTACATCGAATCGGATGGTGAAGCAGTAATTATCGATCCTCTACGTGAAACCGAACCATATATCGAATTAGCAAATAAGCGTAACGCAAAAATTAAATATGTTTTTGAAACACATTTTCATGCCGATTTTGTTTCAGGTCATATCGACTTAGCACGAAAAACAAATTCAGCCATTGTATTCGGACCAACTGCAAAAACAGGTTACGATGTGATTGTTGCAAAAGATGAAGAAGTATTTTCAATTGGAAAAATAAAATTAAAAGTATTACATACTCCCGGACACACATTGGAATCATCTTGTTATTTATTGATAGATGAAAACGGAAAAAATCATGCTGTGTTCACAGGAGATACACTTTTTGTAGGAGATGTTGGTCGCCCCGACTTAGCAATCAAAAGTGATTTGACAATAGATGATTTAGCGGGAATGATGTACGATTCGCTAAATTCAAAAATCAAACCACTTGCCGATGATGTAATTGTATATCCTGCTCACGGAGCGGGTTCCTCTTGCGGAAAAAATATTGGTAAAGAAACTTTTTCAACTATTGGAACTCAAAAGCAAATGAATTATGCTTTGCAACCAATGAGCAAACACGAATTTGTAATGGCAGTTACAGAAGGATTGTCTGCCGCACCCAATTATTTTGCTTGGGATGCTAAATTAAATAAAGATGGGTATTCGAGTATAGATGATGTTTTACAAAAAAACACAAAAGCACTTTCTGTTGAAGAAGTTGAAACAGAAATTTCTAAAGGAGCATTGGTTTTAGATGTCCGCTCACCCGATGATTTTGAAAAAGGATTTGTTCCCAATGCTATTAATATTGGATTAAACGGACAGTATGCGCCATGGGTAGGAGCATTAATAGATCCTAATGCAACATTAATTTTAGTTGCAGATGAAGGCAAAGAAGCAGAAGCTGTTTTGCGTTTAGCACGAGTGGGTTATGAAAATGTGAAGGGTTATTTGAATGGTGGAATGGCATCTTGGAAAAATGAAGGAAAGAAAATGGAAACGATTGAAAGTGTTTCTGCAGAAACTTTTGTTGCAAATTTAAATGGTGACACAAATGTGTTAGATGTCAGAAAACCAGGAGAAGTAGAAAGCGGAATGATAGAAAATGCAAACCACATTTGTTTGTCGGAATTACAAAGTAAATTAGATTCATTGGATAAAAACACCCATTATACTATTCATTGCGCTGGCGGCTACCGATCGATGATGGCAGCGTCCATTATGAAGCAAAAAGGTTTTAATAAAATTACGAATGTGTTAGGTGGAATGGGAAAAATAAAAGCAACTGGCATAAAACTTGTTTTGCCAGAAGTAGTTTAATAAAAACGATATGAGCTTTTTAAAAAAATTATTAGGACTATCATCAGGGAAAGAAGAAATTAAAAATGCCTTAGAAAAAGGCGCAAAAATTATTGACGTTAGATCGCCTTCCGAATTTTCAGGAGGGAATATTAAAGGTTCAATAAATATTCCTTTAGATCAAATTGGCGCAAATATTGATAAAATAAAAGCATATCAAAAACCAATCGTACTTTGTTGTGCCTCAGGTATGAGAAGTGCTCAGGCAACAAATCAACTAAAACAAAAAGGAGTTGAAGCATACAATGCTGGAGGTTGGAGAAATTTAAATTAATTTATTAAAAAAACAAAAACATGAAAAAAGTAATCTTATTATTCATTGCCGTACTTTCTGTAAGCATCGCTATTGCTCAAACAAAAAATACGGTTGTTACAAATCTTTCTTCTGAAAGATTTAAAGCAATTATAGCAAACGACAAAGGTGGAACCATTATCGATTTGAGAACCACAGAAGAATTAGAGAAGAAAGGTTACATCAAAGGAGCGATTCAACTTGATTATTTAGCAAAAGATGCTGAGCAAAAAGTGGATAAATTAGATAAAAATAAAACCTATTACATCTATTGTGCAGGTGGTGGAAGAAGCTCAGAAGCTGCTGCATATATGGAGAAAAATGGTTTCAAAAGAGTATATACTCTTGAAAAAGGATTATCCGAGTGGTTACAAAAAGGATTTCCTGTAGAGAAAAAATAGCCTTCGATTTGTTTCTTGCCTTCTACTCCGCTCAGTCTGACGCGTCACACTGAGCGGAGTAGAAGTGTATGCTATCAATTTACTATTTCTGCTTTCCCCACTTTAATATCAAACCACTTCACAAAACCGAACTTGATCCTGCTTTTTGGTTCTCTTCTTAAATGGTCCATAGAACCTGTCCAGTAACCCAATCCGTCATCTGTAGAAAGATCATCGTGATCGAATGCTCCAATACCCAGACTGTCGTTAGCATAATAATGATACAAGTCAAATGTATCAGAATCAGTGTATGCGTCTGTTGATTTTTGATAATGAGTTTGTGCGTATGGTTTGTTTGCAGGATAATAAAGCGTCCAGTAAATATCAGGATAACTGCTATTCCAGAGGGTGTTGTCCATTCCCGCTGGAGAAAAGGTGGAATCATTCCTCAGCTGCAATCCAAATCCGTAGACTTTGCTTTTATATATCGGAGGAAGCACTACTTCAAATTTCACAGTTGCATCAAACAATGATTTTACTGCATAGTTCGATACCGTTTCCGGTGAGTTGCTGCCAGCCTTTTTTAGGGTGCTCACTCCTTTAAATGTATCTTGCCACATCCTTAGTTCAAGAAGATGTTTTCCTTGTTTTAAATTGTGAAAAGCATGGAAAGGTATTTCATAGATCAGTTGGTTAGCGCTGTTCATAGAAATGGTATCACTTATAAAACTAAGATTGTTCGCTATTGCAGAACTGTCTGTTCTCCAGCGCAAACTCATTAGATTTTTTTTATAGTCGGTGTGAATAATTTTTCCGTCCTTGTAAAAATCGAAATGAAATGCCGTTTCGAAAAGGGTATCTCCGTATTCCTTTGCAATGGGAAAAGCAATGTTCTTCATTTCTACGAGGTTCAGTAAAACGATCAAAGAGTTGTGATAGGTTTCGAGTTTGAATTTTGTGAGATTTTTATTGAAGAGCGGTGATCGGGAAGCGACAGTGTATTCAATAGGTACAGCCGTTTCGTATTTTTCTCTTGTAGCTGTCTTGCAGGCGCTGAATGCAAAGAGAAGAATGAATAGAAATACAGGAATTGCATTTTTCATAATTGTAAATATAAATTAAAAAACCAATTCTTCATTGAAGAATTGGTTTTCTGAAAAAGAATAAAATGTACTTATGATTTCAAATTCGCAACAAAATATTCACGATTCATGCGAGCAATATTTTCTAAAGAAATGTCTTTAGGGCATTCAATTTCGCAAGCGCCTGTATTAGTACAATTCCCAAAACCTTCTGCATCCATTTGTGCAACCATACTTTTTACGCGAGCAACAGCTTCTACTTTTCCTTGAGGCAATAAAGCTAACTGAGAAATTTTTGCAGAAACAAATAACATAGCAGATGAGTTTTTACAAGTTGCAACGCAAGCGCCACAGCCAATACAAGCTGCTGCTTCAAATGCTGCATCGGCATCCGGTTTTGGAATAGGAATATTGTTTGCGTCCTGTGCATTTCCTGTATTCACAGAAATAAATCCGCCTTTGGAAATAATTCTGTCAAATGCAGAACGGTCTACAGTTAAATCTTTTATCACCGGAAAAGCCGCTGCTCTCCATGGTTCAACAACAATTGTATCGCCATTTTTAAAAGAGCGCATGTGCAATTGACAAGTGGTAACTCCACGTTTTGGACCGTGTGGACGGCCATTGATGAACATGCTGCACATTCCACAAATACCTTCGCGGCAATCGTGATCAAATGCAATTGGCTCTTCACCTTTGGTAATTAGTTGTTCGTTTAAAACGTCAAACATTTCTAAGAATGACATATCAGGAGAAATATCCTGAACAGGATAGGTAACTAATTTCCCAGTTTCTTTATCGTTTTTCTGACGCCAAATTTTTAACGTTAAATTCATGTTTCCAGTACTCATATTTTATTTGAGTTTTATTAATTATTCTTTCAGCGCCAACTCCCTCTCCTTTGGAGAGGGCTCGGGTGAAGTTTATTTGTATGAACGAGCTGCAATCTTAATCGCTTCAAATTTCAATTCTTCTTTGTGCAATTCGTAAGTATGATTGCCTTTATTTTCCCATGCGGAAACGTATGCAAATTCATCATCTTTACGCAATGCTTCACCTTCTTCAGTTTGTGATTCTTCACGGAAGTGACCACCACAAGATTCTGAACGGCTCAATGCATCCATACACATCAATTCTCCTAGCTCAATAAAATCAGCAACTCTGCCGGCTTTTTCTAATTCGGGATTAAAATCATTTGCTGAACCCAACACACGCACATCTTTCCAAAACTCTTCACGCAAGGCACGGATTTCTGCAATCGCTTCTTTCAATCCTTTTTCGTTGCGAGCCATTCCGCATTTGTCCCACATAATTTTTCCTAAACGTTTGTGGAAATGGTCAACCGATTTTGTTCCTTTGATTGCAAATAATTTATCGATGATTGCTTGAGCATCTTTTTCTGCCGTTACAAAAGCTTCGTGATCTGTTGAAATAGCTTTTGTAGCAATTTCTTTTGATAAGTAGGCACCAATTGTATAAGGAATTACAAAATATCCATCCGCTAAACCTTGCATCAATGCAGATGCTCCAAGACGATTTGCACCGTGGTCAGAAAAATTTGCTTCACCCAACGCATACAATCCGGGAACGGTTGTCATTAAGTTATAATCCACCCAAAGTCCGCCCATTGTATAATGTACAGCAGGATAAATTCGCATTGGTAATTCATATGGATTTTCTCCAGTAATTTGTTCGTACATCTCAAACAAGTTTCCGTATTTTTCTTCTACTACAAGTTTACCGAAGGTTTTTAATTGTTCAGCAGTTGGATTTGTAATTCCTGATGTAACAGCTTTGGTATGACCATACCGAGCAATTGCAGCTTTGAAATCTAAATACACAGCCATTTTAGAATTACCTACTCCGAAACCAGCATCACAACGCTCTTTGGCAGCACGTGAAGCAACATCACGCGGAACTAAATTTCCGAATGCAGGATATCTGCGCTCTAAATAATAATCTCTTTCTTCTTCAGGAATTTCATTGGCTTTACGAGTATCACCTTCTTTTTTAGGAACCCAAATTCTTCCATCGTTACGAAGTGATTCACTCATCAAAGTTAATTTAGATTGATGATCTCCGGAAACAGGAATACAGGTTGGGTGAATTTGTGTGAAGCAAGGATTTCCAAAAAATGCCCCTTTTTTATTTGCTTTCCATGCCGCAGTAACATTGCTTCCCATAGCATTGGTTGAAAGATAAAATACGTTTCCGTAACCACCGGTACACAATAAAACTGCGTGACCGAAATGACGTTCTAGTTTTCCGGAAATTAAATCGCGGGCAATAATTCCTCTGCATTTTCCTTCAATGTTTACTACTTCCAACATTTCATGGCGAGTATACATTTCAACTGTTCCTAATCCAACTTGTCGCTGTAATCCGCTATATGCTCCTAATAATAATTGTTGACCTGTTTGTCCTGCTGCATAAAATGTACGTTGAACTTGTGTACCACCGAATGAACGGTTGCTCAACATTCCACCATATTCACGCGCTAAAGGAACTCCCATTGCAACACACTGATCAATAATATTTGCACTTACTGATGCCAAACGATAAACGTTTGCTTCACGTGCACGATAATCTCCTCCTTTAATGGTATCATAAAATAAACGGTAGGTGCTATCTCCATCGTTCTGATAATTTTTTGCTGCATTTATTCCACCTTGAGCAGCAATAGAGTGCGCTCTACGTGCAGAATCTTGAAAACAAAATACTTTTACTTTGTATCCCATCTCTGCTAAAGAAGATGCAGCAGATGCTCCAGCTAATCCAGAACCAACAACTATTACTTCTAAACTTCTTTTGTTTGCAGGGTTTACAAGAGCTACGGAAGATTTATATTTTTCCCACTTTTGTTCTAATGGCCCTTCAGGAATTTTACTATCTAATTTTGACATATCTTGAAATTCTAATTTCGATTATATAACGATGACTTATTTAATGCAACCAAAAAACACAGTTAATGGCATTGCTGCAAAAACAATAGTGATGATGATTGAAAACCACAAACCAGCCATTTTAATTAATGGAGTATACTTCGGATGATTTAAACCTAACGTTTGAAAAGACGATTGGAAACCATGCGCTAAATGATACCCCAAAGAAATAACACCCAATAAATAAACCAATACATTCAATGGATTGTGAAAAACTTCAATAATTTCTAAATAAGTATTGTGTTCTTGAATGGTTCCACCAAATTGTGCCGCTTTTGTACCAACCCAAAAATGTGACAAGTGGATGATTAAAAACATCAACAATAAAGAACCTAAAATTCCCATGGAGCGAGAATACCATTTGCTGTTTGCTTTTCCATCATTTACAGCATATTTTACCGGACGAGCTTTTTGATTTTTAAGTGTTAAAATTAAAGCTTGAACGATGTGTAAAATGATTCCAATGAACAACACAATTTCCATAATGCGGATAATTGGGTTGGTTGCCATAAAAAGTGCACCTTGATTAAATAATTCGCCACCATCCATTGCGAAAATGAAAGAGTTAAGTGTTGCATGAACTACAAGGAATGATATTAGAAACAGACCTGTTAAGCCCATTAGTAATTTTTTTCCGAGTGATGATTGAATAAAATTTGCGGAGGTATTACTCATAAGAATAAAAATTATTTTTCAGTTTTCGTGAACAAACCTACACAAAAATATTAGTAATAAAAATTGCTTTTTCATGTTTAGTCTAATTTAAAATCTATCTATATAAATAACTCGTAAATTGAGTTTTAATTATGCTTTTT
>Ga0163149_10000387_pt1 | contig 58087 bp, 49 predicted proteins | sample OliLakLV19MP5G1_FD_148604 | JGI IMG/M metagenome (GOLD analysis project Ga0163149, IMG submission 148604) | Freshwater microbial mat bacterial communities from Lake Vanda, McMurdo Dry Valleys, Antarctica - Oligotrophic Lake LV.19.MP5.G1 | ecosystem: Environmental > Aquatic > Freshwater > Lake >...
CCCGAAAACCAAACAGGGCGACATTCGCCGCCAGAATTTGGAACTCGATCGCCAGAAATTGGAACAAGAAAAATTGGCAATGCTCGAAATGTGCGATCGGCTGAACCCCGAAATTCCTTCTGAAGCCGAACAGCTAGACGACTTGAGCGCCAAATTAGAGCAACTTGACGAAATGCTCATAGATATTGACAAACAACTGTCGTCCCACAAAACAGCCGCCACCGACGTTGAACAGCTCGAATGGCTGAAAAAAAGGCTGATTGACTCTTGGCGCGATTCCGAGGTGCGGGGGCGGGTAATTTACCTGCACCATCCCCCCTACGTGACAGAGGCGACAAAGTGGAATCAAGCTCAAACTTTGGCGGTTCGGTTGCGATTGCGCGAGGTGCTCGACGGGGTGGCCGATGCAGTTGGGGAAGTAGCGCGGGGGCGTCCGCTAGTAGATTTGGTGCTGACTGGCCACGCTCACTGTTTGGAATACCTGCGGACTGGGAATACCGGACACGGCGACTCTGGGATTAATTGGATTGTCTGCGGGGGAAGCGGCCACAGTCTCCGCCGCCAGCGCCCGGAAGGGCCGATGTTGCAGGAACCATCGAGTCCAGAAGCTGATCGGTTGGCGCGTGAGGGCGGGCGATCGCAAAAAGGCGATCGCCCGATAGCGGAATCTTTGCTATTTGTCGGCCGCAGCGGCCAAGGTTCCCACAAACGCCGTCCTTATTCGTGTTTGCGGATTGATGTTCTCGACGGGTGCCCCCCCAAGTTCCGCATTCGACCTTTGGTTGTCGAACGATTTGAGGGGAAATGGCACGAGATCTCGATCGAACCTTTTGTAATTTAACGAATGAAGTTGCCGTCACGATCGGGTTTTGCCGCAGCAAACGGCTTAATTCCTCAGCTTGAAACTCTCAAGATTCTCTCTCAAACCCGGAAAACTTCAATAGACTCGCATTGCATTCATTCGATCGCCATAACAGGAAATTATCTGCGTTAATCAGCGTTAATCTGCCTTGCATCTGCGGTCGATCTATCAATCAAAGATTAATGCAATACAAGTCTCATCTTTGCACCCAACTTAATTCAGGAGAAAAACTCAATGATTGCTAACTTAACCGCCACCGGCTGGGAAATTATTTACCACCGCGCCCACGCTTTGCTCGCCGCCCAACTTGGCGGACAGTGGAAGCGCTCAAAATCTCCGATTCGCCTCTACGAAACCATAGCCGCGATTTCCCACCACGACGATTTAGAGAAAGAGTGGGAAGAAAACATTTTGACTGAAGCGGGCGCGCCCTTAGATTTTACCTTGAGCACGGAAACTTCTCTGCCTAAAATGCGAGGATTGACGCAGAATTCCCTATATCGCGGTAGGTGGGTAGCAATGCTGATTTCTATGCACATGAGCTTTCTGAATGAAGGAAAGCGGGGAGAGTCGAAGGAACTCGATGAATTTTTGGACGAACAACTCGCCAACCAAAAAAAGTGGCGCGAGGAGTTGAAGATTTCTCAAAAAGATGCCGAATCAGCTTATGCTTTTTTCCAGTGGTGCGATCGGCTATCATTAATTCTTTGCAGCGGCGAGTTACCCGCCGGAGAACGAGCTTTAGAAATTAGTGTCGGCCCCGACGGCAAGCGCTACGATATTGTACAGAACAGCAACGAACTGGTGACTGTAACTCCTTGGCCTTTTGAAGACGATAAATTTACTGTCAACGTCGAAGCGTGCCATTTGGATAAAGTCAAGTTCGACAGCAACCAGGAAATCAAGGAAGCGCTGGCAAAAGCACCGCGCGAAGTCTTAGAGTGGACTTTTGTCAAGTCTTAATTAAACCTCTAGCACAAATACTGCACCGTTCTAGGTTTGTAGCGAGAACTTAAGTCCCAGCGAGTTTTATGAGAACTGAAGTTCTCACTACAAACCAATTTGATTGTTGCCGATTGACCGGACATAATATTATCAATGAGCAATGAGCAATTACCAATTACCAATTACCAATTACCAAATATGAAACGTTCAGCTTGCCTAATTTTCAATCCAGTCGCCGGCAACAGCGACCCCGACCAAGACTTAGCTAGAATTCAGGAACTTTTAGAGCCTTTTATTGACTTAGACATTCGCCTGACAACCCCCGAATTAGACGCAGATCAAATCGCCCGCGAAGCAGTTGATAGAGGAGTTGAGGCAATTATTGCTTGCGGGGGCGACGGCACATTATCCGCAGTTGCTGGGGCGATTGTCGGCACAAATATTCCTTTAGGAATTATTTCGCGGGGAACTGCTAATGCTTTTGCTAATGCTTTAGACATTCCAAATACAATTGAAACCGCGTGCGAAACTATTTTGGGAGGGTTGACGCGGGTGGTGGATGCGGCGATTTGCAACGGTGAAATGCCGATGGTTTTGTTAGCCGGAGTGGGTTTTGAGGCGGAAACCGTCGAACTAGCCGATCGCGAAATGAAGAATCGCTGGGGAATGCTGGCTTACATTCTCTCAGGAATTAAACAGTTAAACAATTTAGAAAGATTTGAAGCGGAAATCGAAACCGAAGAGAAAATTATCAGCCTTACTGCTGTGGCCGTGACGGTAGCGAATGCAGCGCCGCCTACTTCCATTTTAGCTCAAGGGCCTGCCGGGATTGTTTTTGATGACGGCTTGCTGGACGTGACGCTGGTGGCACCTGAGAATAAAGCTGGGGCGATCGCAGCCTCTTATCACCTATTACAAACAGCTTTGAGTGGCAATCCTAGCGATCGCGACGACATCGGTTATTTGCGGGCAAAAAAAATAAAAATTACTACCGATCCGCCTCAGAAAGTAGTTGTAGACGGTGAAATTTTCGGCATGACTCCGATTACTATTGAGTGCGTTCCCGGAGGTTTAACTATTTTTGTACCGCGAGTTGAAGAACCGCCAGTCGTGGAAAAACTCACCGGTTTAGCGGACATCGAAATTACAATTAAACCCTTAACTTAAACTTTTTAGCGACACAAATAATCAGAAGACCGCAGGGGCGGTCTTTTGTTTTTAGGCTTCTAAAATTTGGCGAATCCGACGCTCTAAAAGTTCGAGGTCTAGTCCACCTTCATCGCGGCTGATGCGGCGCACGGTGACGTTAACATTGCTCAAATCTGCCAGCAAATCTTGGAGGATTTCTTGTTGCTGACGAGCTTGAGTGATTTCGCGTGGTTCCTGCACCAAATCGCGAACAATTGTATCTTCGGCGCGCGAAGCAACGATCGGGTCTGCTTCGCCGTCTACGTGTACGAAAGTGCGGCGACCAGGCCCACGTTCATCTTCAATTGGGATTACGGCTGTTACTCGATCGGAGCGTACATATTTGCCAAATCCGAGGTGGACTAAGACGGAAGATTGTATTTTCATAGATAGCAAGTTTTATTTGTAAGTTATCTATATTTTAACTTTTATAACTATGATATAACAACTAATATTAGAGACAATATTACTACAAAATATGTCGGTTTTTTCTCTATTTTATTGTTGTCAAATTTAGTAAATAATGCTAATATTTGCTGTAAGAGTTCAACAGTATTATATCTATTTCGGTTGGATCGGAATTATTTAACCACAGAGAGCGCAGAGAACACAGAGAAGGATCGGAGAGATGAATAATTCCGATGTTAACGGGTTTGATATCATTCAATATCTGGGTTGAATCAAATAACTAAATAAAATATGATTCCACAGTCCTCTTGAGAGGACTTTCGCTATGAGATGGGGGTTTCAACTCCTGTCGGACTATCGGAATATGGCAAATCTCGGACTGTCGGTGCGCGACAGTAGGCTAATGCGCTAACATAGAATGAAAGCAATTTGCGATTTTGAGATTCGAGAATGATTCCCACCGATAAATAGGAAAGCCTCAATGATCCCAATTAGTCTCGACTTAGTTATCAGCCTCCTGACGGCAATTCCCTTCGGCACTATCAAAGACAAGTTTCAGCGCAACGAAACAGTCATCAAATTATTAAAAAGATTTAACCTCAAACCTGACGCGCCGCCAGCCGATTTCAGTGGAATCTATGTTTATACTTTAGTAGAGTATGGCGCTGGGAAACCCAAACAGATTTTAGAACTGTTTCGCCAAAAAGAGATTGAACAAGCATTTCGCAAAGCCTTCGACTGCGATAGTGCAGCCATTTTAATTCAAGCAGGCGATGACTTTCTCAACGAGTCTGCTTTGGGTAAAGAAATTCGAGATTTAGGGATTGACCCCAGACGGGAATTCATGGCATTTGTAGCCATATTTATGGAAATTGCCAAGCGGACGCGGACACCTGCGGAGGTGATCGAGGGAAATGCGATCGCCTCCCTACAAAAACACCTGTCGATAGTCCTAGAAAGAATCGAACGCCTTCCCACTCTCGAAGGAATCCGCACCGAATTTGCGCGATTGGAAGCAGAAGATTATCCCGCACTTCCCGCAGCAGCATCAACAAATATTCAAAAGTCTCAAGCTTTTATTTTATCGCAACAAGTTCGAGGTTGGTTTGAAACATTAAATTATCAGTTCGAGCCACATCAAATCTCGGAAGATAACTATTTTGAATGGATTATCAATGTTCCGGTGAGACGCAAAAAGTACGATCGCATTTTAGTGCGCGGAATTGCCGGAGAAGCTGGACTCAGAGATATCTCAGCCCTGCGCGAGTCGGTGGAAAAACAGCGCACCGATGAAGGGTGGTTAGTCACAGCCCGTCGCATCAGTCGCGCCGCGCGGGATGAAGTAGAGAAAGCCGAAAATCGTAATTTAGCTTGCTATACCTTTGATGAATTACTCGACCAAGATGCTGATTTTACCGCTTATCTGGATTGGCTAGAAACTGAAATCACCAGCCGAGGAATTGATACTAAATATGTGCCACTAGCTTGTACAAAAGAAGAAATCGACCCCGATACTCAGCGCAAGATAGGCGTGAGTCATTATGACGGGCGAGATGGCTGGATCGAAGGTTATATTGACCTGTGGTTAGATGACCCTGTAAAAGAACATATTTCAGTTTTAGGAGAATTTGGGACGGGGAAAACTTGGTTTGCCATGCACTATGCTTGGATGGCGCTACAACGCTACCGAGATGCTAAAAGTCGCGGCTTAGAACGTCCGCGTTTGCCGTTAGTAATTCCCCTCAGAGATTATGCTAAAGCGGTTAGTGTTGAGTCGCTATTCTCCGAGTTTTTCTTTCGGAAACACGAGATACCTTTGGCGGGTTATTCGGCTTTTGAACAACTGAATCGGATGGGTAAGTTTCTGTTGATTTTCGATGGTTTTGATGAAATGGCCGCTAAGTGCGATCGGCAACAAACCATTAATAACTTCTGGGAACTAGCAAAAGCGGTCGTTCCCGGCGCAAAAGTTATCCTGACTTGCCGCACCGAACATTTCCCCGAAGCCAAGGAAGGACGGGCATTATTAAATGCCGAACTGCAAGCATCAACAACTATTTTAACAGGCGAAACTCCCCAATTTGAAGTATTAGAATTAGAGAAATTTAACGACGAGCAAATTCGCCAAGCGCTGTCATTTCAAACAGAAGCGACTACTGTCGAAAAAGTGATGGGAAACCCCCAACTATTGGATTTAGCGCGTCGCCCAGTGATGACAGAGTTAATTTTGGAAGCATTGCCCGATATTGAAGCAGGAAAACCAGTCGATATGTCGCGGATTTATCTGTATGCGGTGCGGCGGAAGATAGAGAGAGATATCAAAGCTGAACGGACTTTTACTTCGTTAGCAGATAAGCTTTACTTTTTGTGCGAACTGTCTTGGGAAATGCTGTCTACCGACCAAATGAGTCTCAATTATCGCGGTTTTCCCGATCGCATCCGCAGCTTGTTTGGTTCCATCGTGCAAGAGGAAAAAGACTTAGACCACTGGCATTATGACATGATGGGTCAAACCATGCTAATCCGCAATGCAGATGGGGATTATACTCCGGCGCATCGTTCATTGTTAGAGTTTTTTGTCGCTTACAAATTTGCAGCGGAATTGGGAGTTTTGGCGGCAGATTTTACCGAATTAGTTGCGCCGGAACAGTCTTGTGTAAATCCTGATATTGAGGCTCAATTATACACTTGGTCTAATTATTGTCGGCTTCAGGCCCAGAAGAGAAATAACAACGAACTTATCGCGCCTTTGAAAGGATTTGTTGCTGAAAATTTAGGTGAACTTAGCCACAGTTTCGGACAAGCTGTGCTGACGAAAGCAGTGATGGATTTGTTGTTACCGATGGTTTCTGAAACCGGGGTTTTGCCGCTTATGGAAATTCTGGAAGCAACGCGAGGCAAAACTGAAAGCGAGGTGGGTTATGTGGGAGGGAATGCGGCGACGTTGTTGTTAAAAAAGGACAAGACTGCTTTAGAAGGTAAAGACCTCTCTAGTGCCGTTATTTTAGGTGCTGATTTTACAAATGCTAGTCTACGGTGCGTCAATTTGTCTCACGCAAATTTGACTAATTCTGTTTTTTCTCAAATCTTCGGTGCAGTTTTTGCAGTGGCATTTAGTCGAGATGGAAAACTTTTTGCTACGGGTGATTCTGGTTGCGCCATCGGATTGTGGAAAGTTTCAGACTGTCAACAAATTGTATTTTGTAAAGGGCATACTGACTGGATCAGGTCTTTAACATTCAGTCCAGATGGTACAACTTTAGCCAGTGCTAGTTTTGACAAAACAGTGAAATTATGGGATATCCGTACTGGAGAATGTCTAAAAACATTGCAGGGACACGGCAGAGTAAATTCTGTGTCAATCAGCCCTGACGGTAAAACCTTAGCCAGTGGTAGTCATGACAAAACTGTGACGCTATGGGATATCCGTACTGGAGAATGCTTAAAAACCTTCCAAGGACATACTGACACGGTACGATCGGTAGAAATAAGCTCTGATGGTAGAATCATTGCTAGCGGTAGTAGTGACAAAACTATCAAACTATGGGATATCCGTAGTGGAGAATGTTTGAAAACTTTACGCGGACATACAAATAAAGTTCTATCGGTAGCAATTAGTCCTGATAATATAACCTTAGTCAGTGGCAGCAGCGACCAAACTATCAAACTATGGGATATCCGTAGTGGAGAAGGTCTAAAAACTTTACGCGGACATACCAATAGAATACGGTCAGTAGCTATTAGTTCTAATTGTGTCATCCTAGCTAGTGTTGGTTATGACCAGCAAGTGAAGATATGGGATATTAAGACTGGTGAATGTTTGAAAACTTTACAGGAACATACTGATTGGCTAAGGTCGGTGGCAATTAGCCCCGATGGTGCAACTTTGCTCAGTGGCAGTGATGACCAAACAGTAAAATTATGGGATATCAACACCGGAGAATGCCTGAAAACCTTGCGGGGTTATATCAACTCTATACGGTCAGTAAGCATCAGTCCCGATCGTACAGCGATAGTTAGCGGTAATGAAGACCAAACAGTGAAGCTATGGGATATTCGCACCGGAAAATGCCTGAAAACTTTTGACGAACACACCAGTCGGATAAACTCAGTAGCAATAAGTCCTGACAGTAGCATCGTCGCTAGTGGTAGCTACGATCGCACAATTAAAATATGGAATATTGCTACAATAAAGTGTCTAAAAACTTTGATTGGACATACTGGCTGTGTAAATTCAGTAACGTTCAATCGCGATGGTACAACCTTAATTAGTGCTAGCGCTGATGCAAATATTAAGTTATGGAATATTCACACTGGAGAATGTCTAAAAACTCTTAAAGGACATACTGACTGGTTGTGGTCAGTGGCAATTAGTCCTGACAATACAACTTTAGCTAGTGGTGGTAGCGACCAAACTGTGAAGTTATGGAATATCCGCACTGGAGAATGCCTCAAAACATTACAAGGGCATAGCGATACAGTAAATTCAGTTGCTTTTAGTCCTGATGGCACTACCTTAGTCAGCGGTAGTAGCGATCGAACAATAAAGTTATGGGATATTCACACTGGAGAATGCTTGAAAACTTTTCACGATCGTACAAGTTCCGTATGGTCAGTAGCTTTTACTTTGGATAGTAAAACTATAATCAGTAGCAGCGAAACAGTAAAAATTTGGGATGTCTCTACAGGAGAATGCTTGAGAACTTTGCAGGGACATACCAATGGGGTCAGGTCAATAGCAATTAGTTCAGATGACAAAATTTTAGTTAGTGGAAGTTTCGATGAGACTCTTAAAATTTGGGATTTTAATACAGGTGAATGTCTAAAAACACTCAGAAGTGAAAGACCTTATGAGGAGATGAATATCACGGGTGTTACGGGTTTAACGGAATGTGAAAAAGCGACTATTAAAGCTTTAGGGGCTGTTGAAAATTGATCGTCGCAAAGGAGGAAGTATGCAGTCAGCAATACGGATTACCACGAAAGTTCGTGCAGGAAATAAACTTGAAATTCAAGTGCCTCCTGGATCTGTGGGTGAAGAAGTAGAAGTGTTTGTGATTATACCAGAAAAGCCTCCGTGCCGGCGTAAAGTGTTGGAATTGCTTACAGAAATCCGCAGCCGTCATGTCTCCAGAACTGTTGAAGAAATCGATCGGGAACTTCAAGAAGAAAAAAACTCATGGGACAACTAAACCTACCATCCTCTGCTACAATTTAATGGGAGCAAGTGGACGGTCAATCTAAAATATAAATTGAACCACCAGGAGGCAAAACAATGAATACTGCTAAATTATCGATCGCGGATGACTACCAGACAGTCATATTACCCAAAGAATTTCATTTTCCAGGTAATGAAGTGTATGTCAAAAAAATAGGAGATGTTCTTGTCCTAATCTCCAAAGAAAACCCTTGGAAAACTTTTTTTGATAGTTTGAATATGTTCTCCGACGACTTTATGCTAGTCAGGGAGCAGTTGTCCTTGGAGACGAGAGAGGCTTTTGAATGAGATTTTTACTAGATACTAACATCTGTATCTACATCATCAAGCGCAAACCCCAAAAAGTATTCGATAAATTCCAAACACTTGAAATTTTTGATATTGGCATTTCATCTGTTACTATTGCCGAACTTGAGTATGGGGTTTACAAAAGTCAGCGTCAACAACAAAATCGGGCTGCACTCATTCAGTTTTTAATAACCTTACCAGTAGTTCCTTTTGATGAAAGAAGCACGCAAACTTATGGACAAATTAGAGCAGGATTAGAACGTCAAGGTATTGTTGTTGGCCCAATGGATTTGCTGATAGCATCCCAAGCAATCAGTTTGGGGCTGATACTGGTGACGAATAATGTTAGAGAATTGTCCCGTATCCCAGGATTAACCTTAGAAAATTGGGTTGATTAGCGATCGCATTTTCCGTTGCAGCGCAAACCGTAAGGGAGAAGCATTCGGGCGACAATTAAATAGCAAGAACCCGAAAACTTATCCGATCGCAAATTCACTAAATTTCCGCATCATCGGCGCATCAAACCCAAGTACAATATCTTCATTGGGAACTCCCAACTCAACCAGTTCGTTAGCAATACCCACCTCAGTCCCATCCTGCTGAATCCAGATTTTATTGTCAATAATATCCAGGTGCAACACCGGGCCATAAACTCGCCGCTGATTGCGCCAACCCACATAGATTAATTGATAATGATCGCGATCGATATCAAAGATAGTTTGAGCCTGAATCCGCTCATCCCACACCAGACTAGCGTGTTGGGAGAGCAGATTTTGGATATGTTGCCGATAAAGGTCTAAATTTGCCATTGTGCGTCTAAATCTCCATCTCCAAAACAATCCTATTCTTCCGTTTGGATAGATCCAAAAACCTGTTCCACAGTCAAATTAAGTTCGGGTAAAGCAAACGACAAAATTCGATCGCCCTCTCGGAACTGGCTAGCCTGATATTCCCCCTCAACTAACTGATAAACCGAGATTGTAGGTTGTTTCGGATTGCCAATGAAGCGTCGGCCACCCAACGCAGCATAATCCACAACCCAATATTCCGGGATACCCAATCTTTCATAATCAGCCACTTTAACCAAGTAATCATCTTGCCAGTTGGTGCTAACTACCTCGATCGCAAGTTTAACAGATTTACCTTGGGTAATAATCGATGATTTTTTCCAAAGTGGCTCCAAAATCAACGCTGGCTTGTCTAATACTATGATATCTGGCTGATATCCTGTCGTCGCTCCTAGAGGCTTGACAAAATAGGTTGATGGTGTTATGTAAGGAAGATTGAGGCGATCGATTTCTACGTTAATTTTGCGGATGAGAAAACTTGTAACTTCCTCATGGTCGCCGTTTGGATTCATCTCAACTATTACTCCATTTCGTAGCTCGAAACGTCCTTTGCCATCGGGATACCACTCTAGGAATTCCTCAAATGTTAGTAGTTTGGCTGTGGTTTGAATCATGCTGACACGGCCTCTTCTTTTTAACTGGAATCAGTAAATATCGATCTGATAATTTATTGTACCATTCTTGATATGAGTTACGCGCGGTTGATCAGAAACCGGGTTTTTTCGAGAATACGTCGTTGAGACCAGCAGAAACGGCTAAAAACCCGGTTTCTAATGTAGCCTACTGACTAAACTGTTGCGCGTAGTAGCCAGCGTATCGATCGCCCTTTTCCAGCAATTCCTCATGCGTCCCCGATTCGACGATTCTGCCTTTTTCGAGAACTAAAATGCGATCGGCCTTCCGCACAGTAGCCAACCGATGAGCTATGATAAACACCGTGCGATCGCGCATCAATCTTTCCAGCGCTTCTTGCACTAAACCTTCAGATTCCGAATCCAGCGCCGATGTCGCTTCATCGAGAATCAAAATTCTGGGAGCGAGCAGAACTGCACGGGCGATCGCAATTCTTTGTTTTTGTCCGCCAGATAAATTGACACCCCTTTCCCCAACCCAAGTTTGATAACCGTCGGGAAACTCAGAAATGAATTGATGGGCGTTAGCAATTTCCGCAGCTTTCTGCACATCTTTTAGTTCGTAATAAGATTGGCCGAAAGCGATATTTTGAGCAATTGTACCCGAAAATAAAATCGTTTCTTGCGGTACAATACCGATTTGCCGCCGCAGAGTATTTAAGGTGACATCTTGAATATCAATACCGTCAATTAAAATCTGTCCCGCTTGCGGATCGTAAAATCTCGGCAACAAATTTACTAACGTAGTTTTCCCCGCACCGGATGCACCAACAAGGGCAATCATTTCTCCGGGAAGCACCAGCAAACTCATATTTTGCAAAATTGGTGTTTCCGAATTATAGGCAAAATTAATGTTGCGATATTCGACTTTACCTGTAACATGGGGAAGTTCGATCGCTCCTGGCTTTTCGACGATTGCGGGTACAATGGCTAAAAGTTCAAAAATGCGATCGCTAGAAGCCTCTCCCTGCTTGAAATCGCCGTAATTTGCGGTTGTAATCGCGATCGGGTCAATTAACAGTGCCACCCCTGCGATATAACTGATAAATTCAGTACCTGTGAGATTTCCTTGAGAAATTTGCCAACCTCCCAGGAAAAACAGCAAAATTACGCTCATCGCTTCCAAAAAGCCAACTACAACGAACTGAAGTGCTTTTATGCGTTCCGACAAATACTTAGCACGGCGGTTTTGTTCAGCTTCTTCTGCAAAGCGGGCAATTTCGTAATCTTCAGCTACAAACGCTTTGATTAAACGAATGCCGCTAAATACTTCTGTCAGCAAAGCTGATAAATCAGAAATGCGATTTTGACTTTGGCGCGAGTAACTTAGCAGTTTTTCGCCAAACCAGCCAATTAAAATAGCCATCAGCGGTGCGATAATTAATGCACCTAAAGTTAATTGCCAGTTGAGATAAATCATATATCCCAGGACGGCAATTAGCTGCAAAACACAAGGAATAAACTGATGAAAAAATTTATTTACGACTTCGCCAATGCGGTCAATATCTTCGGTGAGGCGGTAGGATAAATCTCCGGTTTTGGCGGTTTCAAAGTAGCCGATATTGAGTTTTTGCAGGTGTGTGTAAACTTTTTTACGGATTTCTAAAGCAATAGTCAAAGCTGCTTTGGCCATCAGCGTATCTTGACCGTACTGGGCTGTACCGCGAATCAGAAATATAACGGCGCTGAGTGCAGCAATTTGACCGAATCCTTGTAAATATCCTTTTCCTATAAATTTTGCTGTTTCGCCAACCAGCCACGCGATTATCGGCCAAAATATGGTAAATACTACGGTACAAGCTAATGCTTTACCGATGGTTTGTTTTTGGGGGCGGAGGTAGGGTAAAATTTGCCAGTATGTCGATCGATTTTTCAAGATATTTGACTCCTGCAACTTCTGTTTTGGGGATCTCTGCAAGAATATTCAAACTTCGATCCCCCCTCACCCCCCTTAATAAGGGGGGGACAAGATTATTATTCAAAGTCCCCCTTTTGAAGGGGGATTTAGGGGGATCTCTGCGTAAGTAATACAGATATCTGAGCCCAAATATGATAACAGCGATCGGGCAAATCTCCACAATCATTCTTCACCTTCGGCATGAGTAGCCCGTACTTTAGCCCCGGCGACAACTGCACCCCGAAAGGTAGCGGACTCTCCGGGTGCAATAGTAGCTGGTTGAGCGTCAATAAATCCGTTATCAATTAAATTACCCGATTCGTCCAAAACTTCATAATTGACTTTCACATTCTTGATTGTTTTGCAGCCTTGATTGATCACTTGACCGCTGAAAAAACTGCCGTCATAATTTGCTCCTGCAATTGATAATTTTGCAGAAATATTGGAACCAGTAATGCAAGTTTGGGAAGTTTCCGAATTTGGTGATTTTTCGCAGAGTTTGCCCAAATCTACTGTTTTGCCGTCGGGAGTTTTCATGTAGCAAAACGGCTCGTCAATTTGTGAGATTTGAATTTTCGTATTTGTCGAATTTGCCAGCAAAGGGCTAGCTGAAATTGACGAGATTAGCAAGGTTGATAAAGTTACTGTTAACTGTAAATGTTTCATATTTTTTCTCATATCCAGACGGCGGTTTAAACCGCACCTACAAAAACAAAGTCCACCTTCGTGGACTGAATCAAATAACGCAAAACGTAATTTAAACCGCCCACTCTTCAACCCGCGGAGGCGGGTTTTGTTTGTATAGACGCGGTTTCAACCGCCGTCTGCATCTGAATAAAATAACGCAAAACGTAATTTAAACCGCCCACTCTTCAACCCGCGGAGGCGGGTTTTGTTTGTATAGGTTTCAACCGCCGTCTTATCTTACAGTATGTTATGATAAGATATCAAACTTTAGAAAGTAAAGTCATGGTCGCGACTCAAGATCACCCAAAACAAAAAACGGTAGCAATGACCGTAACTTGGGAGAAGTTGCCAGACGACTTCCAATTAGAAGAAAAACCCGTGGAGAATACAGGTCAACCGCTAATTGCCGGAGCACTGCGAGAAATCTTAGAACTGAGAGGATTAATCGGCCCGCTAATGCTGATTGCTAGCAACTTTGGCATTTGCGCTACTGTCAACGGCGAGTTAGTTATCAAAGCACCAGATTGGGTTTATGTACCTTCGGTACTCCCGGTAGAATCGAGAAGAGACCGCAAAAGCTACACCCCAAACTTGGAAGGAGAAATTCCAAGCATTGTGATGGAGTTTTTGTCTGAAACGGACGGCGAGGAATATTCTATTAGACGTACTTTTCCTCCCGGAAAGTGGTTTTTTTACGAACAAATTCTGCAAGTGCCAACTTACATCATTTTTGATCCAGAATGTGGATTGCTGGAAGTATATCGCTTGCAAAATGGCAACTATGAATTAGAATTTCCTGATGAGGAAGGTCGCCATTGGATAGCAGATTTTGGTTTGTATTTGGGAACTTGGCGGGGGGAAAAAGAACAGCGTACTGGTTATTGGTTGCGCTGGTGGGATGAAGCAGGAAATCTGCTTTTGTGGGGTGTAGAACAGATAACAGCGGAACGACAACGGGTCGAACTCGAACGCGAACGGGCCGAACTCGAACGCGAACGGGCCGATCGCGAATGCGAACGAGCCGATCGCCTTGCTGAATATTTACGCGCTCAGGGAATTAACCCGGACGAGATTGTTTGATGAATTATCTGCGATATTTGTAGGGTGCGCTGCGGCGCACCTTACGTTATTATCTAATACTCGGATTCCTATTCCTAAGATTCCGAGATCCGGGAACTTTTCGGCTGGGACGGCGATTGTTCAAACTGCTCGCACTGCGAGTATTCAAAGCATCTACAGAACTTGTCAAACCCAAATCTTGTAAAATTTCAAAAGCCGCCCTTTGTCCGGTTTCGCAACCGCCTTCCATATAACCTTGATTTTCCAGCGAAGTGTGTTCCCCGGCAAAATATAAGTTCCCAACTCGTTCGCCTTCAACGCCGTACATTTGCGTCCACTGCCCGACTAAATAGCAGGAATAAGAACCTTTAGAAAAGCGTTCTCCCGGCCAATAAGCTCGCACAGCTTTGCCCGATCGCAAATTGCTCACTCCGGGAAAAACTCTTTCAAATTGTCCCAAAAATCTTTGTGCTTGGTCTTCGGGAGTTCCGCTACCGATCGCCAAACCCTGCTTTCCTCCTGTAAAATTAGTAACTAAACCGTTACCAGTAGGAGCAAAAGGCGTAGGTTCCCAGCTATTTTGGAATCCTAAATCGGTATAAACAGAAGCTGTCGATTGATAAATTTCCCGCCAAATGCGGCTGCGGTAGCCGGTAATTAACTTAGAATTGGTACCGTAACCCAATTGCTCGATCGCCCTACGCTTTGGTTGGGGCAAAGGTACGTTAATTTTAACGTCACGCAAAGTGCTGAAGGGCAAAGTTAACAAAACTCGCTCGTAAGTGCGATCGAAGGCGCTTTGTCCCGATCGCAAATTTACCCGATAGCGGCCGTCTGGCAAAAGAGTAATCGCTTCCAAAACCGTCCCCGCCTCGATCGAACCAGACAATTGACCCGCCAAACGGTTGATAATTTGACTGTTGCCGCCGTCAATTTGATAACGCTCATCGCTGTTGCCGTACAATTCAAAACTGCCAGGTTCAGAACCGATTAAAAACAGCAGATTTAACGCCGACTGTTCCTCGGAATCTCGACCGTAGAATACCGTATAAGCAACCCGCAACAATTGTCGCAGTAGCGTGCTAGTATCAGCTTGGTCTAGATATTCAGCGATCGAAAGATTGTCCAATCTTTCCGCTGTTTCCGTAAAATCAAGATAGCTAATGTTATCTCCAATAGCCTCCACATCTTCATTAATTTTAGTTGCTAGCGGCGCAAAATCCGCGATTATTTGCTCAAGAGGAAATCGTCGCCCTTCAAAGAAAAAAGTATCCTTCACCAATCCACTCTGCACTTGGGCTAAGTCGATCGCCCGCAAACCCAATTCCGTCGCCAGCGAAATCAAAGTAGTGTGGCCGGTGTCAATAAATTCTCCCCCCACATCGGCCGGAATCAGCGTTCCAGCCACCTTGGGAATAGTGCGTATCCGCCCCCCCACGCGGTTAGTTGCCTCGATTATATCGGCGCGCACACCCGCTTGGCGCAAGCGATAAGCCGCCGTCAAACCCGCAATCCCTGCACCCACAACCAAAATGGGCGATCGTCCGCCTTGTTGAGCAAAAGCTCCCTCCCTGGTAAAAGTCGCAGCAGCTACAGCCCCCGCAGCAGCTAAACCCCCGTGCAGCAAGCCGCGCCGAGATATGGGAAAATTGGAAGTGCGCGAAGTCAGCATCCCCAGCAATTCATCAGCCGGAATGCCCGTTTCCCTTGACTTTTGGGCAATACTCGCAGCGCGGCGCAGCATTGCCATCAGTGCAGATTTAGCCATAATTGAGACGCCCTCACAAAAAATTGATGTAAACTGGATTCTCGATCGAATTTGATTATGCACTTTCCAGACTAAAGTACAAAGAGATTTTTTTTAAGAATGCTAACCCTCAGAACACTGTTCGACAGCAAATTTTATCTCGAAAACAACCCAGATGTCGCCGTAGCAGTTGCCAGAGGCACGGTATCGAGTCCCTTTGATCACTACCGAAAAATTGGCAAATTTGAAAATCGCGACCCCAATGCCCTGTTCGACTCCAGCTATTATTTAGACACCAATACAGATGTCGCGGTATCAGCCAAACTCAATGGCGTTTCAGCAGCCGATCACTTTATCAGATTCGGTCAATTTGAAGTTCGCAGCCCCAACCCTTTCTTCGATATGGGTTTCTATCTAACAAGCAACCCAGACGTTCAGACAGCAGTCCAAGCCAATCAATTTACCCCATTTGAACACTACTTCAAAGTCGGTCAATTAGAAAACCGCAAAGCCAGCGTTTTCTTCGATCCCAGCTTTTATCTAGAAAAATATCCGCTGGTAGCAGCAGCAGTCAATAGCGGCGCAGTTAAAAGTGCGATCGACCATTACATTCAATTCGGCCAACAAGAAGGACTGTTGAGCACACTCCCCGAGCCCGCAGACAATTTGAACGCAGCACAAAACCTAGGAACTCTTGGAGAAATTCAAACTGCGAGCGATTTTGTCGGCGCTGCCCAACCAACCGACATTTACAGTTTCATCCTGAATACCCCGAGCCTTTTCAGTGCAACAGTTGACGGTTTGAGTGCAGATGTTGATGTAGAATTAATTCAGGATCTCAACGGCAACGGTGCAGTTGGATTAGACGATATTATTGCTTCATCTAACAATTTAGGTACAGCTTCCGAAACAATTGTCAGCAATGGAGCTTTGCCTTCGGGGACTTATTTCGTCCGCGTTTCTCAATTTCAAGGCGATACCGATTACAACTTGAGATTGCTGTCCGCTCCCTCAGTAATACCGCCCCAAACTTAAGGAGTCAATCGATTTGAAATTTTAAATTTTAGAGGGAAAATTGAAGGATTTACCCACGGAAGTTTAAGACACCGTGGGTTATGCACTTTCATCCAGTAAAGACAATAAATCTCCTTTTTGATGGGCTACATAAGCTACTGGATTCTTAGTTTTTATCGCCTTACCTTCTGCCACTGCTCTTTTTAGCCACTGTCGCATTTGCCCTATTTGGACATCCAGAATTTCCGCAAGAGATTTATCATCTAACGGTCGATCTAAATGACTGAGAATCAAGGGTAAAACTGCTTCGTAAATATCTTTTGGACGAAATTCGATCGTAGGTGTTTGCCGATGTGCGTGAAGCGAAGCTATCCCGTAGGGAATCGCATTTTGCATACTTCCATTAGATGCAACATCTGTTTCTTCAGAGGCTGGCGCTTCCACTTCTGTTTTTGCAGATACAGTCTCCGACACTGAGTTTGATAGCACTTGATTTACTGCAATTTCCGATGTTAATGAGTGTGTCACTTCCACATCTGTAACTGCGGCTTCAATTTCTAACAGCGAACCTTGTGGTTGTGGGTTTTCCTTCGCATCAGCAGATTCATAACAATTTATTTCTATTGCAGTTTCGATCGCTCCAAATTCTGAGGTAGCCACCTCCAAAAGTTCCCTGAATTGTCCCTTTAATAAACTAGCAGGTATAGCTGGCAAAGGTTTTGCTCCCCGTTTCAGCAGTTGTCGGTTGCCGGATGGTACAGCAGACTCTATCCGCACAAAAACCGGGACATCTTTTATCCTTTCTAGCGCTTCCACCGCACCCGCCCAAGTGCCGCCCGTACCGACTGAACAACTGATGACAAGGGCGCGATCGGCTAAAGCATAAATATATTTGTTTCGCGCCATCGCATTGCCAACATTAAAACCAGCATTCGGATCGCAAGCAGATACTAAAGTTAGTCTGTCTTCTTTAATCGCAGCGCGATATTTTCCAGCAACAGCAGCTTTAGCCAAACTGTCAGCCAGCACGCCAACAGCCATTCCTCCCGCCTCCAGCGCACTTAACATTGCCACCATATCTACCCCACGCGCACCGCCGGAAACTACCTGCATTTCTTGTTCGGCACAAATCTGTGCAACTCTCTGAGTGCGATCGAGTCCTTCTTCATCAACATCGCGAGAACCAACAATCGCTAATCCTCCCTGACATAGCAATTTTATGTTGCCAATCCCATAGAGAATTGCTGGTGCTAAATGTTTCAATATTTGCTTGAGGCGCTTGGGGTATTGAGAGTCGCTTCTTCCCAATATCCACAGCCCTTGATTCGTCCATTTTTCCACAGCTAAACTCAGCATTACCCCTCGTTCTAATAATGCCGAAACTCTGTTAAAATCAAGCTTACTTGCCGGAATTGATTGTAACAAATTTAAACAATTTGGATGCAGTAAATCCGCTGGGCGCTTCTGATTTTCGAGCAGCCAACCAGCCAAATAATTATATTCGCCAAGCGTTAGGGGCTGTGGTTCTGTTTGCCGATTTTGCCCGAAGCTAGCGCACAAAAGTAAAATTGCTTGAGTATCTGGTGGCAGTATATGATTCATATATCTAATCGGCGAGAGAGTTGAGGGATAATGCTAGAGGAAAAACTGACCCGCTACCAGCTTGACGTAAAAGTGCCGCAATGACTGTAAAAGTCCAGCGGGAATCTACCATATCATCAACTAAGAAAACTGTTCCTTTGATTCCTTCCCAAGTGTCGATCGCAAATGCACCATCCAAATTATGAGCTTGCTGGTAACTATTATTCATCTCTTTTTGAGGTGGTGTTTGGTGAATTTTCCGAATAACTGGCTGAAATGGCAAATTTAATTGATCGGCCAGTCTTTGAGCAAAATTCGGTACTAAGTCGGGACGATTTAAAGAAGGTACGCAAGTCACCCAAGTAGGAAAAGGTTGAGGTTGCCAGCGCTGAATCATTTCAAAAGCGCCCTCCACCAGTGCATCATTAAAATTATTGTCCCGATACTTACCCAGTTTAACTAATTCTCCCCAACCTGCGTCACCCCATAAAGATAGAGCTCTGCCGGATTCTGCTCTTAAATTAGGTTTAATATTCCCTGAAAAACGATAAGTTGGAAATGCTTCAGGAGGCCATTTTTTGCGCGGCTCTATCGGGCGATCGCAGCGTCGTAGGTACTGGATTGCTTGATTTACTTTTTCCAGCGAAGGAGTTTCTGCCAGTAAAGGTTTACCCAAACATACAGCACATTTGCCACAGTTAGTTGGGTTTGGGTCATCTAATTCTGCTGCGAGAAAAGCCATGAGACATTGCTTGCTTTCGCCCATGTATTCTCGCATTTTGTCTTGTTCTTGGCGACGAATTTGTGTCAGACGTTCGATTTTATCATGATCGGGCTGATAGTCAACTGGGGTAGCGTACCACTGGGAACTTTGTTTGCTCACCGGGGCTGGTGATTCCAGGGATAACAGTTTTAAAACCTTCTCAATTTGCCCTTTAGAAAAATTGAGTTTTTGCTCTAATTGGGGAACAGATAAGCCGTTATCAGTTTGGTTTAGCGCGCTTAAAACTTCCTGCGTATGGGCTTGTGGAGGGAAAGCTGTTCTGATAAAATAGTTTGTAATTTCGTCATCTTCATCGCCACTTAAAAGGATACCATATGCTTGCTCTACGGCTCTACCCGCTCGCCCTACTTGTTGATAATAATGAACGACGGAACCTGGACGCTGGTAATGAATGACAAATCCTAAATCGGGCTTATCAAAACCCATTCCTAAAGCTGTCGTCGCAACTAAAGCTTTGATTTCGTTGTTGAGAAGTTGGTCTTCTAAGGCTTGCTTATCTAGATTTTCCAGATTGCTGTGGTAGGCTTTAGCATCAATTTCTTTAATTTTTAACCAGTCGGCCACTCGTTCGGCATCTCTCACAGTTAGGGTGTAAATGATGCCACTTCTCGGTAAGTTGGGCAATTGTTCTGCTAACCATGCCATTCTTCTTGCTGAACTTCCCAAAGCGATGTTTTGGAGTTGCAAGCTTTCTCTAATTAAGTTTCCTCTGATGATGCGAAGATTAGAATTTAATTGCTCGATGATATCGCTCACAACTCTGTTGTTTGCTGTAGCAGTTGTGGCTAAAACAGGTATGTTTTGAGGGAGGGCTTGCAAAATTCTGACAATCCGCCGATAATCCGGTCTAAAGTCATGTCCCCAGTCAGAAATGCAGTGGGCTTCATCGACAACAAATAACCCAATATTCCGAGAAATTGGTAACAAAATGGTGTTGGTAAATTCTTCATTGGCTAGTCTTTCCGGGGAAATTAGGAGAACATCTATTTCTCCTGTGAGCAACTGAGTTTTTACGAGTTGCCATTCTTCTGTATTGGAGGAATTAATAGTTGCTGCTTTGATGCCAATACGATCGGCAGCGACAATTTGGTTTCGCATGAGAGCGAGCAGAGGTGAAATCAGAATTGTGGGGCCGGCTCCTCGATCGCGCAGCAGCCGAGTTGCGAGAAAATATACTAAACTTTTGCCCCAACCTGTACGCTGTACTACGAGCAGTTTCGATCGCTCTTCGATTAAAGAGGCAATCGCTTCCCACTGTCCCTCTCAAAAGTCAGCTTGTGAGTTATTGAGGGCAATCTGGAGCAGCGCTCGCGCCCGATCTTTCAATTCAACTGTCATAATATTGCTAACCTGTTAGTAAATTATCCTGATATTTTAACTTTTGTATATTAAAATATCAGCAATCATTACTAAAATGATCTTACCAATTGCCAACTAACTAATTCTGACTTTCTGGCCCGCCGGGAGAGGGCAAAGATTGAACCGGTGTCGGAGGCCAATTAGAACGACTTCTGGTTAGAGTAGTAGACACCAAAGCATAGCCCAAAATCGCAGGAAGCACGATCGCACTCAGAAACACGATCGCCCCCGCCCAAGTCATCGCATTCGAGATCGGGCCGTAATGAGTGCGGTAAGGGTCAAACATTGGTAAATTAGGCATCGGGGCGTCCCGCAGCGCGATCGGACGTTTGAAGCGCACCCGCCTGTCGTCGAGCTTTTCGAGCAAAATCCAGCCAACTTCCGCCTCTTCCCGACACAGCTTGTGAAAAATCGCAGGATTGCGGAACAAATCGTTGCTAGCCCGCACAATCTTGTACTCCCAAACCGTCAAATCAACAGGATTGGGATCGGATTTGGGATTGCCATTAGATCGCGCATTTTCAGGCGCAGTAAAATTATCTTCTTGAGATTCGTACCGAGTCAAAACTTCCTCCTCCTCCTCGCATTTTTGCCCCGCATCCAATTGCTCGTGGTTCACCAAAAGACCCACAAGCGCAGCCTCCAAGCCGAGACTGCCAATCATCAAACTCCAAATCAGAATTTCAACCATAAAAGGAGTTAAAAGTTAAAAATTAAAAACTCAAAAGACTCGCTTTTAACTTTCAATCTCTAATTTTCAAATAGCCTTCTACCACACAATCTGCACCCACTGTGCGCCAAGAAACCCGCTCTAAAGTCAAAGCATCAGTCATTGCCGAAAACCCCAAATCTCCCACAGGAGTTGGAGCTCCTTGGCCGCCGACAATTTTAGGAGCAATAAAAGCCATAATTTTTTGAACTGCACCCTCAGTAATTGCCTGAGCCGCCAAAGTGCCACCGCACTCCCACAGTACAGAAAGAAAAGATCGATCGTACAAATAAGCCATTGCATTCGTCGGTGTCAGCGGCGAGATCTCCACAACTTCCACCCCTTTGGCGATCAAAAATTCCTGAAATTCGGGGTTAACCCCAGGTTCAGTCAGCACCAAAGTAGCCGCCACAGAGGTTTCCCATAACCAAGCCGACTTCGGCAAATCCAGAGTGCGGCTCATCACCACCCGCAGGGGATTATGCCTGTCAGGTTGGTGACTCGTCAGTAGGGGATTGTCCAGACGCACCGTATTTCCCCCAACAATCACAGCATCGCAGCCGACGCGCACCCGGTGAACCTCGCTGCGAGCCTCCTCGCCTGTCACCCAAGCGCTGTGGCCGCTAGTGGTAGCAATTTTACCGTCCAAAGTCATCGCATATTTCAAAATTCCAAAAGGTCGGCGGTACAAAATCCGGTGCACAAAAGCCTCGTTGAGTTTTTGGCAAGCTTCCCCTTCCACTCCCGCCACCACTTCAATGCCAGCGTCCCGCAACCGGGCCAGCCCAGTTCCAGCTACCACAGGATTCGGATCGACCATGCCAGCCACTACTTTTGCCACCTTGGCCTTAACTAAAGCTTCGGAACAGGGGGGAGTCCGGCCGTAGTGGTTGCAGGGTTCCAGGTTCACGTAGACAGTCGCTCCTTCGGCGAGTTCCCCCGCTTCCCGGAGCGCAAAAACTTCGGCGTGAGGTTGACCGACACCGGGATGAAACCCTTCGCCGACAATCTTGCCGTCTCGGACAATTACAGAACCGACAAGGGGGTTGGGTGCGGTTTTGCCGAGAGCACGGCGGGCCAATTCTATGCAGCGGCGCATCATGGCTCGATCGAACTCTTGAACTTCGCTGTTGTCCAGTTGTTTTGTACCTGGCTGCTGTCGGTTAGCTAAGCTGGCGATCGGTTTAGCGTCCGCCGGAAAAGTTTCCATGAGATTTTGGTATGATATCTATCCCTGAGTGTACTGGAACTTTAATGCTAATTTTAGCTACCAGCCGACGATCGATTCCTGCTAGGCTAACTGTACGGTATCGGGAGTCAAGGGCAACAAGCGGGCGATCGGGCTGCTTGTGACCCCAGCAAATAGCTTTAATATTAAGAAACAATAGCAGATACATTTAACCCGGCAATTCCCGGCAGTCCGAGGTTGCTGTGTATTGTAAAACCTGGAAACCATCAAGAATTCCGGCTTTAGAGGTATCTCTCAAAGCTTTCAACAAGATATTGAAAGCGCCATTTAAGTCGCGGTCTAGTTTATGACCGCAGGAGGGGCAAGTAAAACGTTTGTTGCCTCCTAACTTTTGGTGGATATGTCCACACTTGGAACAAGTTTTAGAAGTGTATTCTTCTGTTACGTCTACTACAATACAACCATGTTTGGCTACTTGATGCTTCAACGTTTGTTTGAATTTGTAATGACTCAAAGTAACCATCGCCCTTGCCGTCTTAGTGGTCAAACGACGCTTACCTTTCTTAACCATTTGCTGAGTTTCAAATGTAGGAAGAAAAATTACCTTGTATTTGTCGCACAAGTATTTTGCCGTTTTTTTGTGAAGCTCGGAAACCAGATTCTTGATTTTAATCCTGATTTTAGCCGCAGCTTTTCTCAGGCGATACCGAAGTCGCTTAAAACACTTCCCATTACTTTGCCCAATACGACTCATTATTTTATCTAGATGCCTTGCCAGTCGGTAGATGCGACCAATATCGTACTTGCCGATTTCTAGCACATCTTGACCGTCAAAACCAGTCATAAAAGTGCGAACACCTGGGTCAAGCGCTATAGCCAAGCTTGATTCTAGTGGCTGAGATTTTAGCTGATAAACCGCATAACTGACAAACCATTGTCCGTTAATTAAACTAAGACTAGGCTCATGTTCCATTACTTCGATAATTGGCTCGGAAGCTTTGAAATTCACACCTTTAGTAGCTTGAGGGTAGAAAGTCTTTGATTTCCAGTTAGATGCTTGAAATCGAATGGTTTGAGAGGTATCCCGGTAGCTACGAAACTTAGCAAAACCCCCTGATTTCTTCGCTGCTTTATGCGCTTCAAATGCCTGAAAAACTGCTAACTGCCTAGGGTTGTAAGGCTGTTGACTCACCCAATCTGGCGCACCGTCCATGATTTGCTTTCGCAAGTCATATTTGCCAATCTTTTGATTCTTGAGAATAGCGATTGCTTGGTTGTAGCACCAGCGACTAGCCGATATCCACTTTCTCCAAGTCATTGCCAATTTGGACTCCGGGTAGACTCGGATCTTCTTTGATAGCAGATTTGTACTTTCGCAAACCGTAGAGTCGGCAACTGAAACAGTGGATAATGGCAAGGATATCTTCAACCATTTCTCTTTCTGGAGATAAGTCTGTTCTACTGAGAACCACGAGTTGGCAATCGTTTTGTTCACACATCCACCTGATGAGGTCACAACCAAACCTTGCAAGTCGGTCTTGGTGGCAGACCACAACTTGGCTGATGTCTCTTGACATGACTTGTCCCAGAAGGGCAAGAAGCCCTTTGCGCTTGAAGTTGAGTCCGCCACCGATGTCTTTGAAGATTTGTCCTTCGGGGTAGATTCCTTGGAGGTAGTTGATTTGCCTCTCAAGGTCTTCTTTTTGTTTGGCGCTACTGACTCTGCAATAGAGTGCGGTAATTCTTCTGTCAATTCCGTCGCTGAAGACTGAATCAATGTCGTATCTACGTTGGTTGGTGTTCTGATAGCTTGGATTTTACCTGCTTCATCCCAGTTTCTGAGTGTTTTTTCTGAAACTGAGAGGAATTTGCAGGCTTCTCTAGGTGTGACATAGCGAGTCATGGTAGCCGATTTTTATCGGTTATTACTAGATGCTACAATATTTTACCGGATTGTTACACTTATTTCCGGGATACGGGTTACTTTGTCACGACAGTGTGCTTTCTAGGGAGTCGGTGAGCAGGATACTCTGGGGATGTTCTTGGAAGTTCTTCACGAACGTGCCGTCTGATTCGGGGAGTTGGGTGTGATCCGGGAAGGCGGGGGGCAACCCTGTCGCACTAAGACTTTGGGTCATGGCTGGTACGCGATCGACTCGCGATCAAACTGATGCTCTGTTATAGCCTAGCGATTGTCGATCGATTTGTGTAGCCCAAGATAGCGAGCGTTCTGAAAAATCGAGCAATCGACCTACAAAAAAAATGGAAAAATGGTGTAAAGTCCCACTTTTCCCTATTGTTATTTTTGTGCTGTTTCCTGGCGTTTTAACTCTTGTTCTTGCATCTGCAATAACTCGGGAACTGTTACGAAAATGTACCCTTCCTTTCTGAATCGAGCAATAATATCAGGTAAAGCTTTTACAGTTCTCGCTCGATTGCCGCCGCCGTCGTGCATCAGCACAATGCCGCCGGAACTTGCCTGCCTCATCACGTTGTCCATCAAAGATTCCGTAAGAGTGCGCCAATCAAAAGAATCAGCAGACCACATCACAACTGCATAATTTTTCTTCTGTGCGTAAGCTGCCAATCCATTGTTTAAAATGCCTCCTGGCGGGCGGAACATCGATGTTTGGACGCCGGTTAATTCCTCAATTAACGATGAAGTGCGATCGATCTCGCGAGCGGCACCGTCTTCGTTATACTTAAGGTATTGGTGGTTCCAAGTGTGGTTGCCGATCGCGTGACCGGCTGCTGCGACCTGTTTGCCAATTTCGGGATAAGTTTGCAGGTATCTTCCTACCCAGAAGAATGTAGCCTTAATATTGTTTTCCTTGAGAATATCTAGGATTTGTGTAGTTGTTTTCGGCCAGGGGCCGTCGTCAAATGTCAGGGCGATCGCCTTGTGCTGGGAGTCGAGTTTCGCGTGACGAATGGTTGTACCTTGAAACTGCGACGGTACGGCTGATTGAAATCGGATTGCCTGCACTTGGGCTAGAGCATTTTGGGAAAATTCTACTCGACGGGCGATCGCCTCGGAGAACTGATTAATATTGGACATCGGCTGTTGTTCTTGGGACTGGGATACGGCCAAGACTTGCGCCTGAATCGGTTGCAATGGCTGATTTGCCCGTAAGTTAATCGGCCATGTCACACCCAGCAAAAAACTTCCTGTGGCGGCCATAAAAGCAACGATTAAAGTTTTTCGCCGCCTCCACAGCAGTTTCAAATTTGTCACGTCATTCTCTCCTTCACACCTTGTACAGTTAATTTGAGATTTTATGTTGATATCAAGTTAATCCACTTAAGAGGATAATCTTAAATTGGACTGCCCGTAAAAATGCTACTGGAAATAACCGATCGTGGGGAAGTCCGTCCGGATAAAAAAATTTAAGATTTGTGCGCCAGAAATGCCCTAACCCATGAAAACGCGGGATGGTTGAACTTTTTTCCCAGCCAGGGGGACGGCGCTCAAATCGGATTCATGGCACGATATTCTTAAGGACTCAGCCCGCATCGACCCGCGTCCCTACCTGACACTGCAAGATGTGAGTTTAACCTGAGATGTTGCACCATTGTCAATAAGCCTTTTATGAACAGGCTTTCCGGCCTGTTCCACAAGAAAATCTACTCTTTGTGGAACAGGCCGGAAAGCCTGTTCTTGAGAATGGTGCAAGTTGGTTTAACCGGATTTGATATGAGGGGCGATCGCCCCCAGGGTCGTAAAATTAACTTTTAGGGTCGATTCTCTCTTTGTACAAGCCGACAATCCGATCGATAACTTCGGCAACAGTCAGATTGTCTGTTTGAATTTCCACAGCATCGGCCGCTTTACGCAAAGGTGCAACCTCGCGGGTGCTGTCCTTTTCGTCCCGTAGGGCGATGTCTTGTTCCAATTGGGCCAAGCTAATATTAGCCCGATCGGTATCTTTAAGTTCTAACAGCCGCCTGCGCGATCGCTCTTGTACCGAAGCCGTCAAAAAAATCTTCAGTTCCGCATCGGGAAACACGTTAGTGCCGATATCGCGGCCTTCTGCTATAATTCCGCCTTTTGTGCCGCAGCGTCGCTGTTCCTCCACCAGAAACTGCCGCACGGCGGGAATTGCCGCCATTTCCGAGACGCGGGATGTCACTTCCAAACTGCGAATTGCCTCGGTTACGTCTTCGCCGTTAATCTTCAACATCTTTGATGCGGGATCGAGGTTGTATTCCAAATAACTGGAACTGATTAATTCGGCGATCGCGCATTCGTCGGAAATCGGCGTGCCTGTTTTCAATGCCAGCCAAGTCAGCGCCCGATACATCGCGCCGGTATCCAGATAAAACAAGTTCAAAGCAGTTGCGGCAAGGCGAGTTACGGTAGATTTGCCCGCTCCCGCCGGGCCGTCGATCGCCACAATGGGCCGGCGGTTCCTGAGAATTATATTGTCAATCAAGCGAGTAGAGCCAACTCTGGCTGCCACGGCTAAAAGTCCTGCCGTTTCCACAACCTGCAAGGGCGTCAAAGTGTCGGGATCGACGAGTTCGGCGTATTCGAGCTTTACTGCGGGTTCTCCTGCGACTGCTGCGTGGGCTGCAGCGAGTGCGGCGGCTGCGGTGCGGTCGCCTGAAGCAAAAGTTTTCGAGGCTTGTTGCAGGGCGCGGTAGAGTACGGAGGCTTGCTGTTTTTGCTCTGCTGTTAAATACTGATTGCGAGAACTCATTGCCAGTCCTGACTCTTCGCGGGCGATCGGACCTGGGACAATCTCTACAGGCAAGTTAAAATCAAAGGCCAGCTTCCGAATCATTGCTAGCTGCTGGGCGTCTTTCTGACCAAAATAAGCTTTTGTCGGCTGCACCAAACTCAAAAGTTTAGTCACAATTACCGCGACGCCCTGAAAATGACCAGGCCTCGACTTGCCGCATAAAACCGATGTCATCGCCGGCGGCGGCACTACTTGAGTTAAGGATGAAAGGTCAATCTCTATCTGTTTTTGGGCGGTTTTCTCTGTTTCTGTACGCGCGGCGAAGCTATCCCGTAAGGAATCGACCGCTTGGTTGCCGAACATTTCAGTTGCTGAGGGAGCAAATATGGCATCAACGCCAGCTTGTTCGCACAACAGCCGGTCTTGCTCGAAATTCCGAGGATAATCTTGAAAATCTTCTGTTGGCCCAAATTGCAGCGGGTTGACAAAAATGGTGACCAGGGCGATCGCATTTTCTTGCCTTGCCCGCTGGATCAAGCTCAGATGCCCTGCGTGCAAAGCTCCCATCGTCGGCACCAAACCGACTGTCAAATGAGGTGCAGCAGACTTTTGTAAATTTAAGTAGCAGCGAAGTGCTGCAATGGTAGTAAACAGGCGCACCGGTAGAATCTCCTGAAGGCATTCGGCAGAATGCAGAATTTATTTGTCAGAATTTGTTCGGCTTGACATCTTGCACCACACTCAAGAACAGGCAAGATGCCTGTTCCACAAAGAATGGTGCAAGATGTCAGTTTTATCTGAAATGTTGCACCATACTCAATAAGCGTTTTCTGGGCTAGAAGCCCACCCCACAAGAAATTCACTCTTTGTGGAACAGGCATCTTGCCTGTTGCTAACAATGGTGCAAGATGTCAGTTTTATTCTACTTTCTGGCTTCTACACTTCCGATAAGTTTTGTATTCTGCCTGAGAGAAGCATTCACCGTCCAACTGTTGTTTGCTGCGGCGGTTCGATCACTTCGATTTCCACTCTGGCAACGCCACTGCTCATCATTCCCAGCACGCTGGCGGCGCCTGCGGACAAGTCAATGAGCCGATCGCCCACATAGGGGCCGCGGTCGTTAATGCGGACGACTACGGTGCGGCCGTTGTCGAGATTTCTCACCATGACTCTAGTTCCAAAAGGCAAATGGCGGTGGGCTGCGGTCAAATCATTTTGGTTGAAACGCTCGCCGCTGGCGCTGAGGTTGCCGTCAAATCCCGGGCCGTACCAGGAAGCCCAGCCGCTGAGCCGCACTTGAACTGGGCCCAGAGACAGCACGGGGGGTTCTGGTTGGGGTTTGCCTGCGACTTCTTCCAGGGGTGGGGCGTTGCCTAGGAGCCTGCGGAGGCGATTGGTTGCTTGCAGGGCGTCTCGGCTAAAGTCCCTGGTGGTGTCGGGGAGGATGGTTTCGGCGTTGATGTTTACCAAGTCCTCGCCGTTTGCCTGGATAATGTAGCGATCGCCTTTTTCCCACTTAACGGTAATGCTGTTCGGATCGATGTTGTTGCGGGCTAGCTGGTTGAGTCTTGCTGCTAAGCTCGATGCCCGCCACACCGGATCGGGTTCTTGGTTGTTGGATTTGCTGGCAATGTTTCCAACTTTGGGATTTTCTTTGGCGCCCTCTACTTGCATCGAACTGCTAGCACCGACTTTGCTGTCGCCAGTTTCTCCGATTTTGGTGTTTGTTTCCGGACTGGCGTTCAGAAATGTGATGACTGGAATGTTTCGCACGTAGACTGTCGCTGCTTGTCGCCCGCCTAACTCGTGGGGCTGAATTTTGGCGATCGAGTCTCGGTCAATGTCAGCTCTTGCTTGGTACTGATACTGTCCGACTTTTTGTGCTTCGACCCGAGTCGCGTTTAACTGCGGGGACGGTTGGGTGGAAACTACTTGCGAGGATGCCTGAGAGTTTTGCTTGCCGGCACTTGTTGCTTGTGCGTGACAAGAGGATGCCGTTCCTACCACAGGAACTAACAGGACAGCGAGTAGACCACCAACAAATTTTTCCTTCATACGTCCATTTTTGTGAAGAGCCATTGCCAACCGAGATTGGAGGATTGGCCGTTTGGCGGCGGGCGTCAAGGATTTCTCTCTTGCCCTTCGCCATTCCCCCGTGAGTCAAAGCAAAGTATCGGGGTGCATTTTTGCTTTAATGCTTCAGCCCCAAAAAAATTTGGCTGAAACTTCCCTGACACTTGACAACTCATACTCGATCCACAATTTGTGTGTTGTTCACGAACTGCAACAGACTACCACAAACTTTTGCGGTTGGGGATCGCTGCGATCGCACTTTTCACCAAATCGTCATGACATCTTCTCAGAACCCTCTCTCATAAAATGCTTTACTTGCAGTGCTTACAGCCGTTTGAGTGATTCCCGAAAACTTTACAAAACTTTACAAAACTTTATTTTATTTTCTGGGCTGCCGAATGGATAGTCTTAAAAAAGCTGTTTGTCAACAGTTATGGGAATAAACTAAAAATTAGAAATCGATTTGGCGGACTTATGGATTATCGAGAAGCAGGTGTGGATGTTGAGGCGGGCAGAGCTTTTGTCTCGCGCATCGGGAGTATGGTCAAGAGCACGCACCGATCGGGAGTTTTGGGCGGATTCGGCGGGTTTAGCGGTTTTTTTAGCGTTCCGGAGGGTTTAAAAGAACCGATTATGGTTTCGGGTACTGACGGCGTTGGGACTAAGTTGAAATTGGCCCACAATCTTGATCGGCACGACACGGTAGGTATCGACTTGGTGGCGATGTGCGTCAACGACGTGCTGACATCCGGGGCCGAACCCCTCTTTTTTCTCGATTATTTAGCCACGGGCAAATTAAATCCCGAACAATTAGCTGCGGTGGTGGCCGGCATTGCTGACGGTTGCAAGCAAGCGGGCTGTGCTTTACTGGGAGGGGAAACGGCAGAAATGCCCGGTTTTTACTCTTCGGGTGAGTACGATTTGGCTGGGTTTTGTGTGGGAATTGTCGAAAAGAGTAAGTTGTTAGACGGTTCGCGGGTGCAGGTGGGAGATGTGGCTGTGGGGCTGGCGAGTTCGGGCGTGCACAGCAACGGTTTTAGTTTGGTGAGAAAAATTGCGGGCGATTGCGGTTTTGACTGGCATTCCCAACCCGAAAAGTTAGGTGGCAAAACTTTAGGAGAAGTGCTGCTAACTCCGACTAAAATTTATGTTAAACCAGTCCTCGAAGCAATTAAGAGCGGTCTAGAAATTCACGGCATGGCTCACATTACGGGCGGCGGTTTGCCGGAAAATTTGCCGCGCTGTTTGGGCGCAAATCAATCTGTGAAAATTGACAGCAATAGCTGGCCAAATTTGCCAATTTTCCAGTGGATTGCTGAAGCGGGCCAAGTTGCCACAGCAGATATGTTCAATACTTTTAATATGGGGATTGGGTTTGTGCTGTTGGTCGATCCCAGGGAAGTAGAACAGGCTGTTAAATGGTTTGAATCTCAGGGAATTGGTGCGTTCGCGATCGGGGAAGTGATTGAGGGGAACGGAGAATTGATCATGGATAATGGGTAATTAGTAGGAAGCAATCGCAGGGGGTGAAGATTGCTTCGCTTTGTTTTATGCACTAACAGACAATCTCAACCTGCATTCATCTGTGTAGATCTGCGGTTAAATTTATAATTTTGAAAGTAACCGCAGAGGACGCAGAGGAGATAGAGGAAGAAAGAGAAAAAGGAATTCACAACCGATGACTCGTTGCTACAATTTTAAATGAAATTGAAATCAGCTATGGTGCCTTTAAATACGGTATCATTCAAAATTATTTCCGTGAATTAGTGTAAAATTTTCCGCCGAACGTTTAAATTAATGGAAGTATACTATTTATTACATCGCCTCTGAAATAAAAAAGAGTTAATTGTTAAAGGGGAGAAAATATTAAAAACCAAGGGAATGTTTGCATCACAGTTTAAACAAAAAACACCTTATTAGGCTTGTACGTGACTCAAAATTTCCAAAAACTCCTGCACAACTAGATCCGGTTGTTCGCTGCATCGGGTAGCGTCGTAATGTTTGACAAGACAGATGCCAGAATCTCTCAAAAGCCCGCACATTTCATCTTCTGTTGCGTTTGGATGGGATGATTCACTGTCAATTTTCAGCATCCCTAGCTTGTTTTGGTGGAAGATCAGAAAGTCAGCTTGTTGGTTTTGTCTCCCTGCGGGTGTTGCGAGTCGGAGTTGGGAGTTGGGGATGAAGAGGGTGGAAGTGCGATCGAGTGTTTCGGCAATTTTCACTTGTGCGTCGGAGTGGAAGCAAAAACCATTCCAGTCAATTGTGTTTTCAGAGTCAGGCTGAGTTTCTTGGTTTTGTTCATCTTCACTCGATGTATTTTCTTTATTTGATTCAGTGCTAGCATCAGGTATGATTGGTTTGTGTGAATCCGTTTGGCACAAATCAGCCTTCACTAAATTGGCAAATAGTCCCGCTCCACTTAGGTTGGCGCCACTGAGATTTGCACCACTGAGATTAACTTCTATCGTCAGATTTCGCTGTACTTTCACTTTTTCTCGTCGCCTGTATCGCTTTAAGACTGACTGAATATTATCTTTTTTGACTTTCTCCCCAAAGGCTTCAGAGAGTAGTTTCCATAACTTAGCACCAGCATCTTTAATATAATCAGATTCATAGCCTGCGCTTTTAGCGATTTCTATATAAGACCGTCCTTCCCAGGATTGAAAAAACACTATTTTTTGGACTTTATTGAGACATTAATAGTCTAGAACTGTTTCGACAATGGTTAGTGCTTCATCAACGGTCATTTTTCCAACTCTCTCAGTGATGGATTGCTTATGTTGGAGCTTTACCTTACAAAACTCCCCGTGAGATACGTATCTTACCACACTAGCTATCAATTATTACTTTTTTATTACTTTTTTGTTACTTTTTTGTTACATTTTTAATACTTTAGCTACTCGGAAATCACTATATAATGTAGTAAAATATAAATATCTGGATAGCAAACATCATCAAAAATTAAATAAAAGATGCTATTTATAGCTAGTATCACTAATAGTTTATTCATATTTTATGATTACTAATTATGAAATTTGTTCGCAATAAAAGCTTATTATATGAACTAAAATATATAAGTTATAAATTCAAGCCACACAAGCTTCTTCTTTTGTTTTTCACAATTATTGCAGGAATAGTTGTAAGCCTAGATGGTGCACAAGCTTTTTTCACTGCCAAAGATAGTCCTGTCCCTGAAAGGTTTAGTTTCCTAAAACAATCATCCAATGCTAGAGCAATTGCCATTGCGATTATAGCAGCACCTTCTCTGCTTATATGGAGTAGTAATCGGGATACTCAAGAAGAAAACCAAAATATTTCCAAAATCACTGAGAGAATAACCTTACCTTTTTTTGAGGAAGATTTGAATAAATTTTTAGATTCTCTACGTATTAAATTTAGTCTTAGTAATTCAGTCCGTATATACATTATGATGCCAATTAGAACAAAGTTCGGTCAGTGGCATCTTAAAGTAATCACTAATACTAAAAATTATGATAATAATGAAAAAGATATATTATTAAAATTTGATGAGGGATTTATAGGATATGCTTTTCAAGGAATTAATTATGATTCTAGAAGAGCACCTAAATATATTCCTACAACAAATTCAAACGATCTTCCAGCTAATTATAAACATCTCAGTCAGAATAATAAAGATTTAGTTAGATGTGACAATAAATGTTATGTAGTTGTACCAATCTTTGACAAAGCTTTTTTGAATAGTTTATTTATTGTTGATACTAACGATCCCAATGATTTAATTGTTTTAAATACGCCAGAATTGCATAGGGAGATTTTCAATTGGATAGGTAATGAACCAATATTATTAAGTTTAATTTGGAGGTTGAAACATCATGGGCGCTAGTGGTAAAATTTCTGAATCTAATGATTATGAATTAAGAGAAATAGTGCAAGATGAGCTTGGGACTACATTTGTGTACGATCGGGTTGAAGATAATATCGATGAAACTTCCGCATTGAATAAAACACCTATTACTGCATCAGCTAAAAAGGCTTCAAATTCATGGGTTTACTGGGTAATATTCTTGCTTCTATCTGTCACAATAACATCAAGAACAAGCTTAAAAAATAATTACGGTAGTAAACAACCTATTGATCCGCCTCCAGTACGATTGCCACGGTATACTCCATAACCTGATAGTACACTAATAATTGCGATCGCCCTTCTTTTTCTCAATATTCTCTGACAGAGGGCGATCGAGCTTTTTAAAGTGCGATTTAACTCAATCCAGGAACATCCTCATACAAAGCAGAGATTGAACACTGAAAATTCATACTAGCCAACTCCAGACAGTCCCCCTCACCGTAGGAAGAAAAAACCCAACGTCCTTCCACATCCAGACGCTAGCAATCTACATTCATCCGTTGTTGACTGATTAATACATATTCTTGTATAGTTGATAGCAATCCATAATCTGCAAATTTCTCTTCTCTGTCCTGAGTAATGTGATAGGTCTGTAAATTACCATAACAAAAGCGCTTTCTAGTAAGGACTTTAGTCCTTATTGACGTATAGTTTCGATAGTTGGGACTGAATTATTCACTATAAAATTGATGATTTTGAGAACCGAAGTCCTGACTTATTAATAGCCGATCGCCAATCATTAGACTTTTTGCAAAAATAGATAATATCTGCGTTAATTTGCGTTTATCTGCGGTTAAAAACAGAAAATCCAGAACTCTTGCAAAAAGTCTAACCACCAATCTTACTTAGTCTTGTCCAAACTCCGCGCCTCCAACCAAATAGGAATTGCAATCCAAGCAACTGCTAACAGCAAAGCAAATACCGCAAATTGAGCAGCCCAAGCTACCAATTTCTCTAAAGACACAACTTGTCCCAAGAAGTAGGATAAACTCACCATTACAGATGCCCAACTGGCAGCACCCAGAACATTGAACAGCGAAAATTTCCAAAAAGGCATTTCTGCAATACCTGCTAGGGGGCTAGCAAAAATTCGCAGCAGTGCGATGAAACGACCCAAAAATACGGCTTTAGCTGCATTTTTGCTAAACTGTTCTTTTAAGTCAAACAGTTGTTCTTCCCGAAAGCGGAAAAATTGTCCCAGCTTCAGCAGTAGTGGCCAGCCGCCGTATCTGCCGATCGCATAACCAAAATTTCCCCCCACAGTCGCACCCGCGATCGCACTGCCGAGCACAAACCAGTAATTCAGTTCCCCGCTGCCAGCTAAAAACCCGCCAGCAATCGTAATTGTCTCGCCTGGAAGAGGAACTCCCAGATTTTCCAGCAAAATTCCCAGAAATACTGCCCAGTAGCCGTAATCACGCGCAAACTGCTGAATAGTCTCTAACGATAAAAACTCAAAAGACATTCGATACTGCCTTCGTAAACTTTTGCAAAGCTCAATACATTTATATATTGGCTCGATTCAGCCAATAGTGCAATCTTTCGCTGTGATGAAGAACACACTGTTGTCGCGATCGCTGGCCCAACTAAAAATTAAGCTTTCAGGCATAATAGATGAATAGAGAATTGTTGCGGTTGCGTTCCGCGCGATCGCTAGCCAGTTTCCTACTAAATTTATCACAACGGCTCTCCCCACCGATTCCCTAGCCCGATCGCGAATCCTCAAACATACGCTGAAATCCCCTGAGTCTCTCAAGAGAGTCAGCAACTAAACTAACTTATTCATACTTGACGATCGTAGGATAACTGCTATGGAATTCCCCAACTTCAACCAACCCATCGTCCTTCAACCTCACAACTGCCTCGACTCCCAAGCCGGCAGCCTCCTCCAGCAACAGCTAGCCGAGATTGTGCCCGATCGCCACAAACTCTGGGTAATAGACATGGCCGCCGTAGATTTCATCGACAGTTCCGGGATCTGCGCCTTAGTCGGCGGACTCAACGCCGCCCGCCACCGGGGATGCCGCCTCGTCATCTGCAATCTCTCAGCAACAGTCAGGCTAATATTTGAAATTACTCAACTCGACCAACTCTTTGAAATCTTCGACAGTTTCGAGCAAGTTATCTCCACTGAAACTCCGGCTTTAGTTGCTTGATTAAAATGAGATCCCGAGTTTAAATCTCAAGTTTGCAAGAGACTTCCAGCAACCGCAGAGCTAATTTCAATATCATAAATAGGTTTATTTGTCAAGCAATACCAATGACAAACAAATAAATCCGGCACTTGAACGCCGACAGAAGCGATCGCAGGTGCAGCCGGAAAAGGCCAAAGTCGATCGAAACAAATCCTTTCCCCTACAAACCCGAACTGCATCAAATAAGTCGCTGGCGGCGCATTTAAAAGATTTAGCAAGCGGTAAGCCAACTCATACAACTGCTGTCGCCAAACATCCGACAAATGCACCGGTTGAGAGTAACTCAACTCGCCAGACTGCTTGTCAGGTTCCCCACCGATCACCTCAGCATACAGTGGGCCCTTTGCCGTCAACACCACAGGCAGCCAAAAATTTCCACCCCCGACGGGAAAAAGCAACTCCTGGGACACTCGATCGCGCGCCGCCGAAACATTGCTACAAAATCGAAACACATCTTGAGCAGGAAAAAGCAGATTTTCTGGCACATCCAGCGTCAAAGGACAAACGATCGCCCCACCCGGAGCGATCGCGCCAGAATTGAGTTCAGAAACCGCACAGATATTGACTTCAGTTAAAGGATGAGATTGAGCGATCGCCGCCTTGAGACTGGCTGTCGGGCCTTTCTCGCCACCCGCCACAATCACCACCCTAGACATTGCCAAAGCTCGGCATTTGAATTCCCCGATCGTCCGTTTCATCGACGCTCGGCAGATCCAAGCCCTTAGCCTTGCGGCTCCGCACAGCGAGACGGTAAGTGACGCTCTGCAACTCAGTGTGCAACTGGCGGTTTTCCTTTTGCAGTTGATCCAATTTTTCCTTAATCGGCTCGATCCGCTCGGCAAACTTCTGGCGGTAAACCCCCGGCAATTCCTGAACCACCTGTTCCAGCATCCTAGAGCGATCTGTCAATTCCTGCACCGACTGCCGCAGTTGGTAAACCTCAGCATCCCGCTCTGCGATTTGTTCCTGATAAAAACCCACCTGTTCTTCAACAGCTTGGAGTTGTTCCCGCATTGCCTGCATTTGAGCTTGGTGGCGATCGGAAACTTCCGGCGCCGGCACAAAACTAGAATTGCCCTTCACCAGCCTGAAAAGTTCTTGAGACAACTGCTGCACCAATTGGTCGCGCATTTGCAGCTCTTCGGTGAGACGAGATACCTCTGATTGCAGTTCTTTTGAGCTTACAAGTTTAGTTTGATTCACAATGAGTCTCAGCTTTTGTTATATAGTGTGTTTCTATTTAAAAATATCTTTCCCTTACCGCAGAGGCAAGAGGCACTTCAAAAGTTTTGAACCCATTAGGCTAAATCGAGCCCGCGGCCCGATGTCAAGGGTAAAGCTCAGTCTAACTCAAATCAGGCATCCCCGTCATCACCTTAGTTTCTTGCCATAGACACAGTTCAGTTGACAGTTGACAGTTGACAGTTGACAGATGAGGGCGACCTCTACCTAGAAGGAAGAGGATTGAAGTAATGAATCGTCTTCTTTTAATTTCTCCCTAAAAGGGAGAGGCTTTAAACCAATTTTTTCTGGTAAAATCCTAGGTTTTTTGTCCATAAACCCGGTTTCTTAGCTTTTTCTGAGAATAGTGCAAGATCTCATGTGTAACCAATCACAGCCGAAAGGACTTTGCCAGCTTCGTCCACGGTGCTGCCAAAACAGATAATTCCGTCCTCGTGACCGGCCATCGCCAGAATTTTGCGCTCCGCCAAATTCTCCTCCTCAAAAAGTCTAAACATTTCTAAGGCCATCTGGGGAGTGCCGTAAGGTATTTCTTTTCTAGTAGTAGGAATCTTAAACAGCAGGTGCTGCCATAGTTTAGGATTATGGACGTGAATTATCGCGCCCACATCCTCTCTCTGAAGGTACAGGGCCCCGTGAGTCAGGGACTCCGACGAAGCTTGTACGGGCCCCCGGCAGCCGAGGAAATTTTGTTCTAAGTTAAATTCGGTAACAGTACAGTAGAATTCTGGTCCCAGAGTCCTCAAATGTGCAGTCTGGGTTCCCGAAATCACGAATTGGCAAGAATTGCCGAGTCTGACGCTGACGTTGCCAAACCCTATGCCATTTTCGTAGACGCCAATTAATCCCCAAGAGTGGAGCCGATCGCGCCAGTGCATCAAATCTGCTATGTTCCGGGCAGCTACAGGGTCTGCTTTTTCCCAATCACAGCGGTACTTAACGACTCCTTCATCCATCCATTTTTCGGTCAGAGTGGACAGGACAGACCCGATCCAAGCAGAGACTTAATCGAAGTTGTCAAACATCTTTTTTTTGCCTGCTGCCTTCTGTCTCGGTGCATCAGTGCCTTAACTAATCTACATTCCAGTGTCGCCGTAATTAGCGACCGACATTAGCAAAAAGTAAGCTAGGAAAGAAGAACCAATTATTCCAAAAATCATGATTTAGCCTCTAGGTGATTACAAAAGTTCAATATGAAAACGTACAATTTTTTTAGGGGAGTTTGATTCCAGGCTATTGCCCGATCGAGTTTCTGATGTGAAACTACATAACATCCCTGAATCGGTTATCGCTCTATACTACCGCATTTCTACTGAGTTGAGTTCTACCTTAAGAAAGATTTAAGGATAAATTACCCCTTAACCAGGTAACTTAGGTAAAAAGCAACCGTAGATTTACTGATTTTTTATCATTATACATATATTTAAGCAAAAAGCAAGCGGAACACAAAAAATATTTTTTAGCCTGTCAGGGAGGAACTGGCACCATCTTCGGGTGCTCTACGTTAGTCAACAACTGTCGATCGAGCAATTTTTAGCTCCGGGGCATCCTCTAAGCTAAGAAACCGGGTTGAGCGTTATCATGTCGGGTAAAATCACCCCAACGCCAGCTCGCGTCGGCGGGTTTACCAAAATCTGTAGTATTAATTACAGAGCCGGTAAACCCGCGCCTACCTAGAGGAGGATAGTCGATCGACCGAACCTGATATAAGTCCTATTAAGAAAAAAACAAGCCGATCGAGCAGTGATGACTCGATCGGCTAAATTATTCTGTGGAGCGCGATCGCCCGCAGCCGTTTAAATGTGGAAGTGATACAAGATGCTGCCGTCGTCTTTAATTTCGCAATTGGCATTAAAGACTTCAGCTTGTTGGTTCAAAAAACGCTGAGCGACATCCGGTGACAGCCGCGTTTCCATCGCAAACCGCACCAGAGTGATTTCGCCGCGGCCTTCTTTGATCAGTCGGTACAAAGCACTTTGAAGCCTGTCGCTCTCTTCTCGCTGAAAAGCTGCTTTGTACCTCCAATCCGCCACCGAAGGAATCAAACCGCGGCTGACCAAAATCGCCAACAGCAAGCCAATTCCAAAAATCAGAGGCACTGTCGGATCGCTCGTGGGCGTCGCCACAATTTGCGGCACTGTAGCGGCGGCCAAACTGCTAACCATTTCTTTTTCCGACGCTTGCGTATCCGCCATTGCAAGCTGAGTTTTGTTGTAAAAGTCTTGCTGAAGCTTCATTTGCTGCAACAGGCGAGCGCGCTCTCTTTCGTATTGGTCGAGTTTTTGCTGAGCTTGTTTCAGGTCTTGAGTGACTTGTGCCAAGCGTTGGTTTAGCGTCTGATTGACTGATTGCCACCGATATCTGTTAATCAGGCGGCTTTTTTCAACCATGCCCTTCATCAACATATCCGCCGTTTGGATTGCTTGCTCCTGATCGAGCGAGCGATACCCAACCATAATTTCTAGGGGTTGTTCCGGCTTAGAAATTTTGACACTAGCATTTTGTCGAACTTGCTGGGGCGACAGCTTAACTGCATCTGCCACTGCTTTGACAACATTATCTGCTAGGAGAACCTCCGGGGTGAGTTGCTCTCCCTGCTTGAGAATTGTCGTACCCGTGCTCGAAAATTTGACTGGCGGATTATTAGAAGTGAGAGTGCCTTGAGCCATGAATCCGGGGGGCGGGGCGAGGCGGTAGGCTAGGGCGCCTGAAATACCCATAATTACAGCAAAACTGCCTAGGGCAATCCATCTGTATTGATGTGCTGAAGATCTAAAACGTAAATTTCCCATTTTGATAGTCAAGTCATAACATTCGCTTGCCGCAGCTACTGCAAAACGCCAGAGCGATGGTTTCTTTCTGGTTAGTCAAATTGACTGCTGAAAATTTTCTCAGTTTGTACCTAAAAGCTATTAGCTTTTGAGAGTTGTCAATATTCATGATCCGAAAAAACCGATCGCGCTTTTATTTGATCCGAGCTATAACTTCAGTTTTTGTCCTTAATAATTAATCTGTAACAAGGCTTCTGGAAGTCTACTGGCATCAGACTAGCACTCAGGCGTGCGATCGCCTCGCCTCCCCGTGTTTGTTGACATTCAAAACAGTCTCCTTTTCACCCTTGACAATTCTCCAATTATCTTACGTCTTGGCGTCTTGCGGACGCGGTTGAAGAAAAAAAAAACCTTAAATACTCTGCCTAACAACTTAACAAGCAAGAATTATACCATGCAGTTAAGAGTTTGCTGCATATTAAAAAAAATTGTGGAGCTGGGCGCGAGACCAGATCCACATATTCACATAACAATTATGGTTCGATCGGTTGATGGTTCGATCGAGCTAACCGACGAAAGTTCAGAAGCCGATCGGCAAAATCAGACCCTCGCGGGCCATGACAGCCTTGGGGAAAGCGATTTGCACATCTTCGGCGATGCGATCGAGAAAATCGTCAGTGTGAGCCGGATCATGGTGAAAAATCACCACTCGTTTCACCCGCGCTTCCTTAGCCATTCTCACCGCTTCCTGCCAAGTCGAGTGTCCCCAACCCACCTTCGGAGACTTGGGGTTGTGATATTCCTCGTCGGTGTACATCGCATCGTAGATCAGCACATCAGCGTCGAGGGCCAAATTGTAGACATTCTCATCTAGTCGATCGGGAAAATGCTCCGTATCAGAACAGTAAACCACCGAACGTCCCTGCCAACTCACCCGATATCCCATAGCAGTATTCGGGTGATTGAGAGAACCAGTCCTAATCTCAATATCGTCCAGCATCATCGTCTGGTTGTGATTGAGTTCGTAGAAATTCAAATCTGCAGGCAAACCCATCAGCGGCACCGGCGAATTCGAGTGCAGAATCCGTTCCACAAAATGCCTTTTGAGACAATCTCCATCCGGCGGAATCGCCCCATAAATATCAAACCTATTACCACGGATGAAAGCTGGGGCGAACAGCGGGAAACCTTGAATGTGATCCCAGTGATAGTGAGTAAAAAACATATAAGCTTGCACCGGCATTTCTTGCATCAACTGGTCTCCCAGCATCCGCAAGCCTGTTCCGCCGTCAAAAATCAAGCGTTTGCCAGCGACTCGCATTTCCAAACAAGAAGTATTTCCGCCGTAGCGAACAGTTTCCGATCCTGGTGTCGGAACACTGCCCCGCACGCCCCAGAACTGTACGACAAAATCATCCATACCTTTTATTGATTCCGAGGGTTGAGGGCAATCAACGGGAGTTGCCGCTACAGAGGACAAGCTGATTTCCATTTTAAAATTCAGACTTTAAGGTTCCACATTGTCCGTGATGGCGCAGCAGATGGTCGCACAACACTAAAGCTACCATCGCTTCCACCATTGGCACAGCTCTTGGCAAAACGCAAGGATCGTGCCGTCCTTTGGCAGCGAGCAGGGTTTCTTCGCCCTCTCGGGTAACTGTACGCTGCTGCTGGCGAATTGTCGCAGTCGGCTTGAAGGCCGCCCGCAAAATAATATTTTCGCCGTTAGCAATGCCGCCCTGAATTCCGCCGGAGCGATTCGTCACTGTACGAATTACACCCTGATCATCAGTATAGTATTCATCATTGTGTTCGCTGCCTTTGAGCAGAGTCCCGGCAAAGCCCGAACCAATTTCAAAGCCTTTGCTGGCTGGTAAGGACATGATGGCTTTGGCCAAATCGGCTTCGAGTTTGTCGAATACGGGCATTCCCAGGCCTTTGGGTACGTTGCGGGCGACGCATTCGACTACACCGCCGATCGAATCTCCACTATCACGAATTTTTTCAATCAATTCGATCATTCTTTCAGCGCATTCGGCATCTGGACAGCGGACGATGTTGCTTTCTACTTGTTCTAAGGTAACAGTATCGGGGTCTACAACACCTTCTAAGTCTTTGATGCGTTTGACATAGCCGACTATTTCGACTCCTGCTGCTTGGAAGAGAATTTTTTTGGCGATCGCGCCTGCTGCTACTCTACCAATTGTCTCCCTCGCTGAACTTCGACCACCGCCTTGCCAGTTGCGAATCCCGTACTTAGCATCGTAGGTAGCATCAGCGTGGGAAGGGCGGTAAGTTGTCGCCATTTCGCCGTAATCTTGGGGACGAGTGTCTTGATTGCGGACTAAAATTGCGATCGGAGTTCCCAGAGTTTTGCCTTCAAACACGCCCGACAGAATTTCGCAGGTATCTGCTTCTTTGCGGGGCGTGGTAATTTTGCTTTGTCCGGGGCGGCGGCGATCGAGTTCGGCTTGAATTTCCGAAGCGTCGATCGACACCAGGGGCGGGCAACCGTCAATTACTACTCCGACACCACCGCCGTGAGATTCCCCAAATGTCGATATCCGAAATAAATGCCCAAAAGTGTTGCCCATAGTGCTTTCGCCTGAAACCTAATAATTTTTACTTTAACTGGAAGATAGATTTTTCCAATATATATTTACTGTATTTTTGCAGAATATAGCATTGACTGGGGAGGCGAAAGGTCGATCGGGCACTGCAGAAGTTCGATCGCATCCCGGTAGCAGAATATCTACGAGGGACAGGGGAGAGGAGGGAATTGGGAGAAGAGGAAAACTGTGAAAATCTCTTCTTCCCTCTTTCTGACATCAGTTACATCCGCTGCCGAACATCCATCCATCCATCCATCCATCCATCCATCCGTTACATCCGTTACATCCGTTACATCCGTTACAAAATCCGTTGCCGAACTTTTTTAGTCTTCGTGTTCTTCAAAAGGATCTCTCAATTCCTTAGCGGGAGGGCCGAAAGCCGTGTAGATCGAGAATCCGGTGATTGCCACCAGACACACGCCCAGTGAAATGCCTATAACTGCTGCGGGTTCCATATTTTTGATCGATTATGAGTGATCCCCTCTATAATATTACAAAAAATAACAATCCGTCTAAAAGTCTAGTGATTTTAGGCGCAGTACGGTAAGGCAGCCGAGCCCACTCCCGCTGTTCTCAGTCCCCCTGCCGCATTTCTGAGAAATTGCGATCGCAATTAGCGGTGGAAGTATGTCAAACTTTTCTGTAGAGATTCATTGTAGGTGACTTATGGCACAGCGGACTTGGTTAGGAGATATACTCAAACCCCTTAACTCAGAATACGGCAAGGTAGCCCCTGGTTGGGGAACCACCCTGTTGATGAGCGTTTTCATCGGATTGTTTTTCGTGTTCTTGTTGATTATTTTGCAAATCTACAACTCTTCTCTGATTCTAGAGAATGTGGATGTTGATTGGTCGAGTCTCGGCCGCTAGAATTTGAGCGCCAAACAGTAAGGCTAACAGTAAAAGCTGAGGGTAGAGGAGAAATGGTAAAAGGTAAGTTTTCCCATTTTCCCTTGCCCTTTTCCGTTACGGGCTTGTAATAAAATGCTAAATAACTAAACAAATTACCGGAGACAAAAAATGAATATTTTTGGCATTGGTTTGCCGGAAATGGCTGTAATTTTTACCATCGCCCTGTTGGTATTCGGCCCCAAAAAGTTACCAGAAATTGGTCGGAGTTTCGGGAAAGCACTTCGGAGTTTTCAGGATGCTTCGCGGGATTTTGAGTCGGAGTTTACGCGGGAAACCAAGCAGCTAGAAGAAGCAGTAGCAAGTACCAAAAAGCCGGAACCAGAAAAACTCGCGGCTGCTGCTAAGGAAGATATCACAAACAGTTAGATGAACAACACTCAGAAATCGGAAACACCAGCGGAGTTAGTAATTCCCCAGCTAATTGTGGGTTTGGGGAATCCTGAACCAAAGTACGATCGCACGCGACACAATATCGGCTTTAATGCAGTAGATGCCTTAGCTAAATCTTGGCAAATTTCCCTGTCAGAAAACCGCAAATTTCAAGGCATATTTGGCGAGGGAAATCGGCCGCGGGGACAGAAAATGCGCTTGCTGAAACCGTTGACGTACATGAACCTGTCGGGCCAATCGATTCGGGCGGCGACGGATTGGTACAAAATACCTCCAGAGTCCGTATTAGTAGTATACGATGATATGGATTTGCCGATCGGCAAACTCAGAATCCGGCTAGCAGGTTCAGCCGGCGGGCACAACGGGATGAAATCAACAATTTCTCACTTGGGCACAGACAAATTTCCCCGCCTGCGAATTGGCATTGGCAAACCTCAAAACGATCCTGCCAAAAACGACAAAGATACGATTTCCTTCGTATTAGGAAAATTTTCCTCAGAGGAAAGTCAATTAGTAGAAAAAATGCTTAAATTAGTTGTAGAAGCTGTGGAACTTAGCCTCCATCAGGGAGTAGAAAAAGCCATGAGTCTTTACAACAATCGTACCATTGTAGAAACAAACGCGGAAACAAAAAGGTGAGTTCGAGACGTTTGCCGGAAACTACAGCCCATGTCCGAGTTACGGGTCAATCTTGGCTAAAAGGCACGATTGAAGGTGAAGTGACTGCCGGCAGTTTTGAGTGGCACTTTCAATGGCGTTTTCGGGAAGAAAAAACACTAATTCTTGAACCATCTCAGGGCAGGGCATTGATTCAAGAACCGCTGCACCGTTTTCTGGAAAAATGGGACTATCAGCTTGAACCAGGGGGGGATTATTCCTTTACCGTTAGGGCTCAGTTTTAATATTCATATTTATTTGGGAATAACTCTTGACGCTTTATGCTAAATCTAGCATAATAGAATTGTAGCTTATAAACCAATACGGTTCACTTAAGAGAGATCCCCCCTAACCCCCCTTAAGAAGGGGGGGACAAGAATGCTCTCAAAGTCCCCCTTCTTAAGGGGGATTTAGGGGGATCTCCGGGGCATAAATAATGTTAAGTGAACCGTATTGACCTATAGAGCCGTTTACACAGTAAAATTTGCAGATACAGTGTATGTTTTGCACGCTTTTCAGAAAAAGTCAAAAAAAGGAATTGCTACACCACAACAGGATATTACGTTAATCCAAGAAAGGCTAAAACGAGCTCAAGAACATTACGAAGAGTTCAAGAGTAAGTAGCGGTGAAACTAAGTAGTGATAGCAGTTGCTTATATTTCTAAATAAGCTGGAAATTAATAGCTAATGATAACTACTTTTGTATAGATAACCAAGACAAGATAAAAGGGGATAATCATGAGTAAAGAGATCGATATTCAAGTTAGTAGTGGTAATATATTTGCGGATTTGGGTATGCCTAATGCGGATGAAATGCTCATGAAAGCTGAACTGGTGCGCCAGATAAATCAGATAATTACTCAAAGGAAACTGAATCAACTTCAAGCAGCAGAAGTATTAGGAATTGACCAGCCCAAAGTTTCAGCTTTGATGAGAGGGAAACTGACAGGTTTTTCTACAGAAAGGTTGTTTCGGTTTTTAAATGCTTTAGGGTGCGATGTGCAAATTGTCGTGAAGCCAAAGCTAAAATCACCTGCGATTCCTGGAATTAGTGTTGTCAGTATCTGATGTCGGAAACACAGGCGCAGTTGCTTCTCGGTAAGCGCCGCAATAATACATGGTCAAAACTGCTTTGTAAGCCCAGTGATTTGATGGCACATCCGTAAAAGGATTTGGCAAAGTTTCAGCCTGATTCTGCACGCAAGCATTGAGGATTTGTTCGCGGGTTGGCTGGACTTGAACTAAGGAGTTATTTTGCTTTACTTGTGCAGGATTTTGTGCTTGTGCGGGAGATGAACAACAGGCACTAATTAGCAGTATAAATGCGGCAACGATTCTGAATTTAAGCATCTCATTACTTTTTGTGCGACAATATATCCTAACTTCCACTGCATTCCCTGAAAACTATGCTGGGTCGTACCCTCCGCAATCATTATCAAATCATCAAATTCTTGGGACAAGGCGCTTTTGGCGACACTTACCTAGCTCAAGATTTAGACTTACCCGGACATCCCCAATGCGTTGTTAAACATTTTAAACCAAAAGACCTCAACCCGACCGTTTTGCCGATCGCCCGACGCTTATTTGACACCGAAGCCCAAACGCTATATAAATTGGGCAAGCTACACGACCAAATCCCCACCCTTTCCGCCCACTTTGAGGAAAATGGGGAATTTTATTTCGTGCAAGATTTTATCGAAGGACATGACCTTACAAAAGAACTAATTCAGGGTCAAAAATTCAGCGAATCACAGACAATTATATTATTGCACAATATTTTAGAAATTTTAGCGATCGTTCATCACCAAAATGTAATTCATCGAGATATAAAACCAGCTAATTTAATGCGTCGCCAAGATGGTAAAATTGTCTTGATTGACTTTGGGGCTGTCAAGGAAATTGGCACGATGTTTGTTAACCCTCAAGGACAAACTAGCTTCACCGTTGGTATTGGTACTTCGGGTTATATGCCCAGCGAACAAGCGAAGGGCAAACCTAAACTGTGTAGCGATATTTATGCAGTGGGAATGATTGGAATTCAAGCATTAACAGGCAAAACTCCTAATAGCTTACCTGAAGATCCAAATACAGGAGAGGTGGTTTGGCGCGATGGGGTTGAAGTTAGCAATAAGTTAGCGAATGTTTTAGATAAAATGGTGCGCGACAATTTCAGTCAGCGTTATCAAAATGCCGGGGAAGCATTGCAAGCAATTTTATCTTTGTCGCGGTCTTCCCCGCCACCACCACCGCCATCAATGCCACCAGTGCGTGTAATTTCAACTAACACTACAAGGCGAACTGTATTAGAAGTCTTGGGTTGGGGTGGACTAACAATTTCAGGCATACTTCTGGGTAATAGTTTGGTAAGCAAGTCATCTCAAACTCCAACGGATCAGCCATCATCACCGATATTACCCAACGACGATATACCATCTACTTTGTCACCTTCAGAAACTCGACAACCAGCACCAAAAACCCCAGCGCCAAAAGTATCGTCAAATTCCCTAAAAACAGTTCAATTTGAAACTGTGACAGTGAATTCAAAGGGAGAAATCACCAAGCGCAGCCAAAGTCAAGCACAGTTTTTTACAGAAACTCTTGCTAATGGCATTACTTTAGATATGATAGCAATTCCTGGCGGCAGTTTCGTCATGGGTTCCCCGAATGCAGAAGCAGGACGAGATCAGGAAGAAGGGCCGCAGCATAATGTGAATATCCCCGCTTTTTTTATGGGAAAATATCAGGTGATTCAAGCTCAATGGCGGGCTGTGGCGGCTTTACCAAAAGTCAAGATTGACCTCAACGCTAATCCGTCTTTTTTTAAAGGTGATGATTTGCCTGTTGAGGAAGTATCTTGGGATGATGCTATAGAATTTTGTGCGAGGTTATCTCAACTTACTCGACGGAATTATAGATTGCCTAGCGAGGCCGAATGGGAATATGCTTGTCGGGCAAAAACGACTACTCCTTTTTATTTTGGGGAGACAATTACCCCGGATTTAGTTAACTATAACGGGAATTATCCCTACAGTTCTGCACCGAAGGGAATCTATCGTAAAAAAACCAATGCTGTGGGTAGTTTTTCACCTAATACCTTTGGACTTTATGATATGCACGGAAATGTTTGGGAATGGTGTCAAGATGTTTGGCACGATAATTATAATGGTGCGCCGACTGATGGTAGTGCTTGGGAAACTGGTGGAGATAGTACAAAGCGGCTGTTGCGCGGGGGCTCGTGGGTAGTCAATCCGAGGGATTGCCGTTCTGCTTGTCGGAAGGGTTTTGCGTCGTCGGATTTCGTCAGCAACGGTCTTGGTTTTCGGGTTGTGTGTGTGCTGGGTTGAAGTTTTAGCCCTTTGTTATTTTGCTCTTTTCTCTTCTTCTTTTTTTTTCTTCTCGCACATCGTACTCAATGTTTTTTTCAAAATTAGGTGTAATGTCAATTAATACGACAAGGCGCGGTTTTTTACAATTAGCGGGTTTTGCTGGAGTCGGTTTTGTTGCTTCATCAGCGGGTGGAGTCATGAGTCAAAATTTGGTGGAGAAATCTGCTCAAACTCCAACGCTAAAAACCATTGAATTTGAAACGGTGACAGTGAATTCAACCGGGCAAATCACCAAGCGCAGCAAAAGTCAAGCCAAGTTTTTTACAGAAACTATCGCCAATGGCATTACTTTAGATATGATGGCAATTCCTGGCGGCAGTTTCGTCATGGGTTCCCCCAATACGGAAGCAGAACGAGAGAATAATGAAGGGCCGCAGCATACGGTTAATGTAGCCGCTTTTTTTATGGGAAAATATGAGGTGACTCAGGCAGAGTGGCGTGCTGTAGGAGGTTTACCAAAAGTCAAGATTGACCTCAATGCTAATCCTTCTAATTTTAAAGGTGATGATTTGCCTGTTGAGACAGTATCTTGGGATGATGCTATAGAATTCTGTGCGAGGTTATCTCAAGTTACTGGACGCAATTATAGATTGCCTAGTGAGGCCGAATGGGAATATGCTTGTCGGGCAGGAACGACTACTCCATTTCATTTTGGGGAGACAATTACCTCGGATTTAGTTAATCATGACACGAATTATCCCTACGGTTCTGCACCAAAGGGAGCCGATCGTTATCAAGCAACTCCTGCACGAAAGGGAACCGATCGTCAAGAACCAACTCCTGTGGGTAGTTTTGGGCCTAATACCTTTGGACTTTATGATATGCACGGGAATGTCTGGGAATGGTGTCAAGATACTTGGCACGCAAATTATAACGGTGCGCCGACTGATGGTAGTGCTTGGGAAAGTGGTGGAGATAGTCAAAATCGGCTGCTGCGCGGTGGTTCATGGGGCTACAATCCCGCCTATTCCCGCGCTGCGTATCGTGGCGACCTTTCGCCGGGCATGGGCAACTACTTCATCGGTTTTCGGGTTGTGTGTGTGGCTGCGTGGACTTCTTAGCCCTTTGCTCTTTTGCTCTTTTGCTCTTTTCTCTTCTTCTTTTTTCCCTCTAGCCAGAAGCGCTAAAAATATTTTTTTTCCTGATTCACCGCAGAACAGATTATAATTAGAAATATTGATTTTTCTCACGAATAGTCGCAGAGGAGATTTATAAAATGAATAACCTATTAGCAGAAAGTTTTGCCACTGTCTCTCAACTACCCGAAGCAGAACAAAATGCCATAGCATCCTTAATTTTAGACAAGATATCAGCATCAAGAGTCGCGCCGTTCCTCATTTCCCAATCAGACATCGAAACCCTAGAAAAATCATACATTTTCCGAGACAAAATAGAAGTCATTGAATTTATCAACAAATATCCGTTTCTACTTCCCGTTGTCCTAGACGCACCCGTTCAGATTAGCCCTTATTTTCGCGAACAAAAACTATTACTTCAAGTCATCAATGACCCCGAAATTCCTAACTATGTTCATCTGGTTCTCTCAATCATCTTAACAGACCTCGATCCCGATGAAGCAATGGATAGAGAAGACGAATTGCGTAAAAATTGGTCTAGGGGATTATCCCATGAAATTCGGGAGCATTTTTATACGATTTTGGAATATACAGATGAGTTTTGATTGGTCGCAATACCTAAATTTAGCAAAAGAACTTGCTGGTCAAGCAACTATTCCTGCTGAACAGGAGGCGCGATTGAGGGATGCTATCAGTCGTTCCTATTATGCTGCTTTTATCTCAGCGCGGAATTATTTGCGAGATAAACAAGGTCATTCCCTGCCAAAAACTAGCGATATTCACCGCTATGTTTGGCAAGAATTTGATATTAATCCTGACTCAAGATATCAATTAATCGCCGATAATTTAGCAGTGTTGCGCCGATATCGAAATCAAGCAGACTATGACGATAATTTTCCCTTATTATCTGCGATTGCTACTATTGCGATCAAGCGTTCTCAAGAAATTATTTATAACCTAAGTAATCTCTAAATATCAATTTAATCTAATAATGCTTTTTTGCTGGAGTCGGGTTTGTTGCTTCATTAGCCGGTGGAGTCATGGATCAAAATATCGCCCTTACGCACTAACAACCGTACAGGTGTTAAACTTTTATCGTGAAGTGATGTTGAGGAGTTCAGATTATTACACCCACACCTGAACAAAAAAATCAGTGCTATGTATTGTGCTGTTGGTTCACCAAGCTTTACTTGCCTATCAATGTTGTTCGGATGGATGAACGGACAGGAAATATATTTTTCCTAGCAGGTGAAGAAAATATCATAGAGATATACCCTAACGGACGATGGAGGTACATTGGATGAATAAGCCTAATTTTCAAGCAATGAGTCTGAAAGAATTGCACGATTACTTTATGGCACATCGGGATGACCAGGAAGTATTTTATGCCTATGTAGATAAGCTACATCAGGAAGGCAATTGGATTGAAATGCCTGCCTTGGAGTCATTGCAAGATTTAGAAAAATATCCTGAATTTACTGAGCGTTTTCGCGGTGACTCTCAATCTGTTAAATAATCAGTATTATGCAGAGAGGAGAGAGCAATCGGCGGTTGAAACCGCGTCTATACAAACGATGTCCCTCTCTAAGAGACTAAAGAATAAAGGGTAAAAATTTGGGAAGAAGGACTTTAGTCCTCACTACGAACCTTTTGAACGTTGGGACATTTGCCGCATTCCCACAGCCAATACGCTCAAAAACAAAAGCCCGATCGCCCCAGCCAACGGATTACCGTTAATTCCAGTCACCCAATCGGGAACAGAGCCAGAATATCGCACTAACTCTCCGATGTTAATTATATAGTATCCCCAGACCAAACCTGCATGAAGCCCGATCGACAAACCCAATCGATTTTGACAGTTGCGCTTTGCCAAAACCAGTATCAAACCCAACAACAACAAGCCCGGAAACTGAGGCCAACTCCGCAGCATTGCCTCCACGGGTTTGATAAAATGAGATAGGGCAAATACCAGGCTATTCGCCCGCACAGATATTTGAGCATTGTAATCCCGCTGCAACTCGTCCAGCAACCAACCCCGGAATACCAACTCCTCCGCAAAACCCACTCCCAGGGCGCTTAATAGCCCTTCTGCGATGATTCGAGGCAAATTATCAGAATTTTGCCATGAGACAAAACCGAACAGTCCTTGCACTAAAAATAGGGTGAAAGTGATCGAAAGCCCGATCGCCAATCCGATCAAAAGCTCAAAACCGTTTTGTCGCGTATTGACTAAACCGTAACTTTTCAGCAATTGCGTTTGTCCGTAAACCTGTTTTCCCCACCGCGGCACTAGCAATAGAAATTCGGCAAACAACAATCCCATTGTCAGAATGGTGGCTAAGTTGCTATCTTTAACTAGGAGATAAATTGGTGCGGCGATGGGCAGCCAGATTGTTGCTAAGATTAATAGGAAAATTATTACTCGTAATAGAAATGGATAATTTGCTATTTTCGTGGGGTTAATCATTGGTTGTGAATTATTTTAAATTCGGTAAATTCGACTGTTCGACAGTCCGACAGTCCGACAGGGGTTGAAAACCCCTGTCTCATAGCGAAAGTCCTCTGAAAGAGGACTGAAATTTATCAGATTATTATCGAGGTTTGCAGTCGGTTTCAACCGACTTTCGATATGAGACGGGGATTTAAATCCCCGGCGGGCTTGTGGGTGAATGCGAGAATTTTTGGCTGGGTCAGATTTGAGTAAATCCGAGAGTTAGAGTTGAGTACATCCGATAGTTAGAGTTGGATAAATCTGAGAGAATGTACAAAGCCCACAGAAAAAGCTAGAATAGCATCATATCGGTTAAAACTTTAAGTAAAGCAAAGCCATAACATCAGATGACTGAAGTATCGGATTTCTCAAATGTCGATCGCGAATTAGACGACACAATATTAAGTTTCGCAGACATTCAAGCAGAACTCAACCTGCGCCGCGCTAAAGATGCTCTGCGAGATATAGTAGAAAATCTCGACTTAACACCACAAGAGCGAACTGGACTGGAGCCGGAAATTGGCGGCTTGGAAACCATGCTCGACAAGCTAGAGCGCGCTTGCGTGCAAATCGCTGTGTTTGGGATGGTAGGAAGGGGGAAATCTTCGGTTTTAAACGCGCTACTCGGTCAAAATGTGTTTGAAACTGGCCCGACTCACGGGGTGACTCGTACCACAACTATTGGCCAGTGGGATGTGGGAGATGGTGTTGATGAGGATGATTTACCAGATAGATTTTCGCCTGTTATTTACCGTTTATCCCAAGTAGAATTAATCGACACACCGGGAATAGATGAAGTTGACGGCGAAACTCGCGAAATTTTAGCCCGCCGCGTCGCTAAACAAGCCGATTTGATTTTGTTTGTAGTTGCTGGCGACATTACGAAAGTGGAATATCAAGCACTTTCGCAGTTGCGGGAAGCCGGAAAACCGATGTTATTAGTTTTTAATAAAATTGACCAGTATCCAGATGCAGATAGACTGGCAATTTATCATAAAATTCGGGACGATCGCGTGAGAGAATTGTTATCTCCCGATGAAATTGTGATGTCGGCGGCTTCACCTTTGACAGCGCAGGCGGTGCGCCGTCCCGATGGCACTATGAGCGTGCAAATGACGCGCAGTTTGCCACAAGTGCAAGATTTAAAATTAAAGATTTTGGAGATTTTAGACCGCGAAGGTAAATCTTTGGTCGCGCTGAATACTATGCTCTGTGCAGGAGATATTAACGAGCAGTTGGTGCGGCGAAAAATGGAGATTCGAGATAATGCTGCTAATCGCATTATCTGGAATGGGGTAATGACTAAAGCTGTGGCGATCGCCCTGAATCCCATTACTGTAATTGATATTCTCAGCGGTGCGGTAATTGATGTGGTGATGATATTAACACTATCTAAAGTTTACGGCATTGCGATGACCGAAGCGGGCGCGGTGGACTTGCTGCAAAAGATTGCGATGAGTATGGGGGGAATTACTGCGGGCGAATTGTTGGCTAATTTGGGTTTGAGTTCTTTGAAAGGATTGTTGGGTTTGGCGACACCGGCGACGGGAGGTTTGGCTTTGGGGCCTTATATTTCTGTGGCGGTGACTCAAGCTGCAATTGCTGGGGTTTCTTCCTATGGAATCGGTCAAGTTACTAAGGCTTATTTGGCTAATGGTGCTTCTTGGGGAGATGATGGGCCGAAGGCTGTTGTCAGCAAGATTTTGTCTTCTTTGGATGAGGATTCTATTTTAAATCGGATTAAGGATGAATTGCGGGCTAAGTTGAATTTGGGGAGTGGAGAAAAACAGGAATCTCATTGATGTTTTTGGGAATTATACCGATCGATTAATCATAATTCCTGTAGGGGCGGGTTCACCAACCATATCTAACTATAACCAATAATTTAGATAAACCCGCCCCCACCCAATGACGGATTCACGATCGCATTTATTTGTAGAAAATGGGGGAATGTGCGATCGGTTTTTCCGCAAGTCCGCCAGGGGTTAAAACCCCTGTCTCATAGCTAAAGTCGGTTGAAACCGACTGGGAAGATATTGCAATGCTTGTTTAAAAATGTGTTTTTCAGTCCTCTTCAAGAGGACTTTCGCTATGAGACGGGGGTTTTTAACCCCCGGCGGACTTGTGGATTAGCGCCCGGTTCTGTGTTACTCACAAACCAATTACCAATTACCAATTACCAATTACCAATTACAATATGTTATTAACTATATCCACAACTCGCGTCCCTGCTACAGATTTGGGCTATTTGCTGCACAAACATCCCGATCGCCTTCAATGCTTTTCCATGACTTTCGGACAAGCCACTGTGTTTTATCCCGAAGCAAATACAGAACGCTGCACGGCGGCTTTGCTGTTAGATGTCGATCCGGTTGCTTTGGTGCGCGGCAAGTCGAAATCGGGCGATCGCCCGCTCGAACAATACGTCAACGATCGCCCTTACGTTGCCTCGTCTTTTCTCAGTGTCGCCCTTGGCCGAGTCTTCCGTACAGCCCTATCTGGTGGCTGCAAAGACCGCCCAGAACTCGCAAAAACTGCCATTCCTCTCACGGTTAATCTGTCCGTTTTGCCCTGTCGCGGCGGCGAGAAATTCCTGCGCCAAATGTTTGAGCCGCTGGGCTATCAAGTAACAGCCAAACCCTTGATTCTTGACGAAAAATTTCCTGAATGGGGCGCGAGTCCTTACTTTGCTGTGGAATTGCAAAATACACTGCGGTTGGCGGATTTGTTGAGTCATCTTTATGTATTAATTCCGGTGTTGGATGACGACAAACATTATTGGGTTGGCGATGATGAAATCGAGAAGTTATTGCATCACGGTGAAGGTTGGTTGAACGCGCATCCCGCCCGCGAACAAATTGCCGATCGCTATCTGAAACGCCAGCGCCGCTTGACGCGCATTGCTGTGGCACAATTAGCAGAAGCAGATAATCTTGACCTGGAGAAACTAGAAGTTTCTCACCAGCAAGAAGAGGAAGTTTTAGAACAGCGAATTAGCCTCAACGAACAGCGTTTAGAAGCTGTGGTGGAGGTTTTAAAAGCCTGCGGCGCTAAGCGAGTGGTAGATTTGGGCTGCGGTGAGGGAAAACTGCTGCGATTGCTTTTAGCTGAAAGTGCGATCGAGCAAATTACCGGAGTCGATGTTTCTTTTCGGGCTTTGGAAATTGCTAAGGAACGATTGCAGGTCGATCGCTTTTCTCCCGCACAGCAATCTCGCTTACAATTGATCCAAAGTTCGCTGATTTATCGGGACAGCCGCTTGACGGGTTTTGACGCAGCGGCGGTAATTGAAGTAATCGAACATCTCGATTTAGAACGGTTGGCTGCTTTTGAACGGGTTTTGTTTGAGTTTGTGCGGCCGAAAATTGCGATCGTCACAACTCCCAATATTGAATATAATGTTCGGTTTGAAAACTTGCCTGCGGGCAAATTTCGCCACCGCGATCACCGTTTTGAATGGACGCGCGCAGAGTTTCAGACTTGGGCGAATGGCGTTGCCGAACGGTTTGGCTGTCGGGTAGAGTTTCGTTGTGTGGGAACTGAAGACTTAGAAGTAGGTTCGCCTACGCAAATGGCAATATTCGCCCCGTGAAAATAATACCGACAGTCTATTTGTGCTGAGAATCTAGTTATACTTGGAAAAATGCAGGCTTCAACTATGAGTAAATCTATCCAAACCCGCATCGTTCAAATTGGAAATTCTCAGGGAATTCGCATTCCCAAATCTTTGTTAGAGCAGATTGGTATTGGCGAAAAAGTAGAAATTGAAGTTCAGGGCGATCGGATCGTCATTCGTGCAGCGTTACAACCGCGAACTGGTTGGGATGAAGCGTTCGCAAAAATGGCCGAACAACATGATGATGTCCTGCTTGATGATTTCACTACTACTGACTGGGATGAAGTTGAGTGGGAATGGTAGTCAAAGGTTTTGACGAAGAACCATATTTGTAGGGTGCGTCGCCATCAACAATCCCTAACTGTAATCGACTTTTCGAGCGGCGACGCACCTGATCTATAGAGTTGATGACAATTATTTTGTAACAATAGTTTTGACAAATAGTAGCAAAAAATATATGCTGAATAATATTATCAAATAAATTATGAAAATTACCATTCCCGAACTATCTTTAGTCATACTCATCGGTGCATCCGGTTCCGGCAAATCCACCTTTGCGCGCCAGCATTTCCAACAGACAGAAATCATTTCATCGGATTACTGCCGCGGTCTGGTTTCCGATGACGAAAACAATCAAGCGGCCACCGCTGATGCTTTTGAAGTGCTGCATTTTATCGCTGCGAAACGTCTGGCTGCGGGTAAATTAACTGTAATTGATGCTACGAACGTTCAGCCGGAAAGCCGCAAACCTTTATTAGAATTAGCCCGAAAATACCATTGCTTTTTAGTTGCGATTGTGCTAGATTTACCAGAGAAATTGTGTGCCGATCGCAATCAACAACGTCCAAACCGCAACTTCGGCAGTCACGTAGTTCGGCGGCACATCCAAAGTTTGCGGAAATCGCTCCGAAATCTCGATCGCGAAGGCTTCCGCTACGTTCACATCCTCCGCACCCCAGAGGACATCGCAGCAGTCCAAATCGAGAGACAACCGCTGTGGAACAACCGCAAACAGGACAGCGGCCCGTTTGACATCATCGGCGACATTCACGGCTGCTGCGACGAATTGTCACAATTGCTGCAACAGTTGGGCTATCAAATTGTCGAATCATCCAGCGAGTCCGGCTTCTGGGATTGTCCCGTTTACGCGCACCCAGAAGGGCGTAAAGCCGTGTTTTTGGGCGATTTGGTCGATCGAGGCCCCCGCATTCTCGACACCCTCAAACTCGTGCGAAACATGGTAGCCGCATCAACAGCTTTGTGCGTACCAGGAAATCACGACATCAAATTACTGCGAAAACTCAGCGGCAAAAATGTCAAAATCAACCACGGACTCGAACAAACCTTAGCAGAAATAGCAGCTTTACCCGATGAAATGCGCGAATCTGCGATCGCCGAAATTCGCCAATTTTTAGATAGTTTAATCGGGCATTACGTCCTCGACGGCGGCAAATTAGTCGTCGCCCATGCCGGAATGAAAGCAGAATTTCAGGGACGCGCATCCGGGAGAATTCGAGATTTCGCCTTGTACGGAGAAACCACAGGCGAAATCGATGAATTCGGCTTACCAGTCCGCTACAATTGGGCCGCCGAATATCGAGGTCAAGCAGCAGTTGTTTACGGACATACGCCCGTTCCCGAAACAGAATGGTTGAACAATACTGTGGATATTGACACGGGCTGCGTTTTTGGCGGCAAACTAACAGCTTTGCGATATCCCGAAAGAGAATTTGTCAGCGTTCCTGCTGCGATGATTTATTGCGAACCTGCCAAATCGATCGCCTTTCCATCCATTGCAACTCCAGATCACAGTTTTCCCGCAATAAATCTCACCGCCCAACAGCAGTTTGATGACGTGCTGGACATTTCCGACGTACTCGGAAAACGCATCATTTCAACACGCCTGCAAAGAAACATTGCAATTCGCGAAGAAAATGCGATCGCCGCCCTGGAAGTAATGAGCAGATTTGCCGCAAATCCCAAATGGCTGATTTATTTGCCACCCACAATGTCTCCCGCTGCAACTTCCAAAGAACCCGGACTTTTAGAACATCCAGCCGAAGCATTTAACTACTACAAACAGCAGGGCGTATCGACAGTTGTGTGCGAAGAAAAGCACATGGGTTCCCGTGCAGTTGTAATTGTTTGTCGCGACGCATCGGCGGCTAAACGGCGCTTTGGGATTCTCAACAACAGCATTGGCATTTGCTACACCCGTACAGGCCGCCATTTCTTCGATAATTCTACCTTAGAAACAGAATTTTTATCGCGGGTAAATGCTGCTCTTTCTGCCAGCAATTTTTGGGATAAATTGCAAACCGATTGGGTATGTTTGGACTGTGAATTAATGCCTTGGTCTGCCAAAGCTCAAGGTTTATTGCAAGAACAATATGCCGCCGTGGGAACAGCATCTCGTCACGGGTTTGCGGAGGCGATTAAGAATTTAGAACAGGCAAAACAGCGGGGAGTTGAAGTTGATTCTTTGCTGGCTAGCTACCGGGAACGGGCCGATTTAGCCGATCGCTATGTCAATGCCTACCAGCGCTACTGCTGGCCCGTGAAATCCATCTCCGACCTCAAGTTAGCGCCTTTTCACATCTTGGCAACCGAGGGAAATGTTCACACCGATCAGAATCACTGCTGGCACATGGAACAGATAGCCGAAATCTGTAATTTTGACCTGGAATTGCTGTTAGCCACTGAATACAAAGTAGTTAGAATAGCCGATCTTGACAGTCAATCGGCAGGGATTCAATGGTGGGAAAAAATGACCGATGCCGGGGGCGAAGGAATGGTGGTTAAACCGATGGAATTTATTGTAAAAAATAGTAAAGGACTGGTACAGCCTGCGATAAAATGTCGCGGTAAAGAGTATTTGCGAATTATTTACGGCCTGGAATATTCTTTGCCGGAACATTTAGAAAAATTGCGATCGCGCGGTCTTTCCGGGAAGCGTTCTTTAGCTTTACGAGAGTTTGCTCTCGGTGTAGAATCATTGGAGAGATTTGTGGCGGGCGCTCCTTTGAGGCAAGTTCACGAGTGCGTTTTCGGAGTTTTAGCGATGGAGAGCGAACCTGTAGATCCGAGGCTGTAATCGAAAGGTAGAAAGCAGGCGATAGCTCATTCATTTCCTCCTACTAATCGTTGTACTTCCAATGTCGATAAATTCATCATTTGTGCGACTTGCGCTAAATTCATGCCCGAATTTAACAGTTGAGAAACGAGCTCGCGCAAGGCTGATTCGGTCGCCAGCCGTGCTGGTTCGGATTGCTGGTAAGTCTTGAGAAACTCTCTTGTTTGAGGATTCCTAAACCTCAACCCCCAACTCCAACTGACAACAGCCGCAGGGAGACAAAACCAAGAAGCTGAATTTCTGATCTTCCACCAAAACAAGCTAGGGATACTGAAAATAGACAGTGAATCCTGCTATCAAAACGCAACACAAGATGAAATGTGCGATCGGCTTTTGATAGATTCGGGCATCTGTCTTGTCAAACATTACGACGCTACCCAATGCAGCGAACAACCGGATCTAGTGGTGCAAGATTTTTGGCAAATATTGAGTCCGGCATAGGTCAATACGGTTCACTTAAGACAGATCCCCCCTAACCCCCCTTCCCAAGGGGGGGACAAGAATGCCCTCAAAGTCCCCCTTCTTAAGGGGGATTTAGGGGGATCTC
>Ga0163149_10000390_pt1 | contig 58004 bp, 49 predicted proteins | sample OliLakLV19MP5G1_FD_148604 | JGI IMG/M metagenome (GOLD analysis project Ga0163149, IMG submission 148604) | Freshwater microbial mat bacterial communities from Lake Vanda, McMurdo Dry Valleys, Antarctica - Oligotrophic Lake LV.19.MP5.G1 | ecosystem: Environmental > Aquatic > Freshwater > Lake >...
CTTAAAAATTGAAGCACCGATTGGTTTTTCTCGATATGATTGGTCGAATGGTGCTTCGACTGTTGCTATTGAGGTGAAAAATCCCGGCAGCTATCGTGTAACGGTTACCAACGCTCAGGGATGTACAGATACAGCATCTATTACAATTGCCAATGAAAGTTTTCAACCGGTCATTACTGCAACTCCGCCCGCCTGTTTCGGTCAAAAAAACGGTAGCATCGTCGTGGATAGCGTGATAGGAGGCAATCCGCCTTATTTTTACAGATTGGATAATCGGACGGCACAAGCTGTCAATCAATTCAATCAATTAATAGGCGGTATTTATGAGGTAGAAGTGGAGGATAACAATGGCTGCTTTGTAAAAACTGCCGTGACTTTAACCGAGCCAGCGCCGCTTATCCTGCTCATTGGCGATGATACGACTATTCCCTTGGGGGATAGCCTGGTGCTGACTGCACAAACCAATGCCATAGCACCGCTTATTCGCTGGCGACCCTCGGAAGGATTGAGTTGTGATTCTTGTTTGACGACCGTGGCTAAACCTACCAAATCAGTTGATTATGAGGCGATTGTGATGGATCAATTTGGCTGCGTTGTCAAAGAAAAGATTGCGGTTCTCATCAATCGGCAAACGGGTCTATACGTGCCAACCGCTTTCTCTCCTAATGGCGATGGGGTGAATGATGTCTTTACGGTTTTTGTGGACGGTTCGGTCGCGCAAATTAACTATTTACGGGTATTTGATCGTTGGGGCAATTTCCTGTTTGAAATAAAAGACTTTACGCCTGGTAATGCGGAAAAAGGTTGGGACGGCACATTTAACCGTCAGGAGCTGCCTACGGGGGTGTATGTGTATGCGATGGAAATTAAGAAAGTGGATGGAACGGTTGAGTTATTGCAGGGGGAAACGCTTTTGGTAAGGTAGTAGCAGTTGAATACTTCAATAGGACTTATTACTATCTTTTGTGATAGTATTTTTAATTTTATTTTCTTACTTAAATCCCTACCTCGGATGCTCTTGCATGGCGTGTAGTACCCGGCGCAAATTCACCATGCCGGTTCGGTTCATACGTAGGCGCTCGACGGTGGCACGACCGGTGGGCGTAACGCCAATAATCTCGGTATAATCTTCTGACCAGGTAAAATGCTCTGACCAGTGCTGCTGCCGTGGGTGAAAAAGGGGCACGGTTTTGCCGGTGAGTGGGTCAATGGCTTCGGTATGATTGTATTTGCAGTTGTTGCAGCCCTGGCAAGCATAGGCGAGGTTGTTGAGTTGGCTGGAGCCGTCTTTTGAGGATGGCACAATATGTTCTATCGAAAATGGATCAGGCGAAAAGCGGTTTTGCGACTGGCAATATTCGCAGCAGCCATCGGCACGGGTTTCGACTTGCTGCTTTAAAGCGGTGGGGATAGTGGGCATGAAGGATTTAATTTTGCAAACCGAGTTGCTGGAAGAGGGTTTCGAGGGATATTTGGCGGATTTGAGCCAGTTCGATGAGGTAAGGCATTCGGTTGGCGTTGGCTTCCTCGATTTGGTCAGAAAGGTGAATGAGTTCTTCCTGTTCTTGTGGAAGTAAGGCTTCTCCCTGGCGCTTTTCCTTCAATACAGCGTATCGCTCCCAGAAGGCAGGAGAGAGTCCGAGGTTGATTTTTTGCAACAGCTCTACTTCTACTGGTCGTTGTTCCTGCAAAGGAGCCGTATAGGAAGGTATTTGTGCTTCCAACATTTTGGTGATGTAGTCTGCAATGTGGACTCCTTCTGCATCGGCACGCTGGCGCAAGCGATTTTCTAAATCTTCTTGAATGTGAATGGTAATAGACATACGTATGGATGTTGTGTTCAAAGATAAGGGTTTTACAGGATTCTTACAAGTGTAACGGATTTTTGTAGTTAACCGAGCAGAATTAAACCTATCCCGTCTTTCGACGCGGACAAGTTTCGGCGCGGACAGGGAGGGTACAAATTTATGCAGAGATTAACTAATTGATTTACAATAAAATACGCTTTGCGACGCTATAAACTCTATGCTTAAAACAGATATGCTCATTACTTAGAGGTTGTTTAAAATTAGTTTAAAACACCTCGTATTACTTTTCTTTAACCACTAAGCGCACCAAGTCAATAAGGTTTTTCATGCCCTTTTAGCTAAAAAAGACCTTGCCGGTTCGGCAAGAAGTACACTAAGACCGCTTGAAGCGCGAGATAGGTTATTTGGTAAAAAGGCTGTGATGCCCTAAAATCAAAAGAATTAAACAACCTCTTATGGGTGCATCCCTAATTTTTTTGCTTTTCGCAGGATAAATTGATACCGCTTGCGAGCGGCAATGATGCGCGGGTCATCCCAAAAATACTCGACGATAAAATATGCGTGCGGCTTGCGCTTGCTGACACCGACAAATAAAAACCGATCTGCACCTGTGGCATCGAGGTAGAAAGCAGCTTGGCGAAGGTAATCATAGTCGGTGATGCTGGCTGCGAATGCCGATTCGTCCGTAGCGGAAGTAGTTTTAAGGTCATAGACGACTCGGTCGCCATAGACTAAATCTGTATTTACGCTGTCAACCTTTGCTTTACAGGGTAGCCCCGTGCTGGCATCCGTCCACTGGAAAACGGTTTCAATCTGCCCGTTTCGCATTTCTTCAATAGCTCGGTCTATCCCTGTGACTGCTTTGCGCATCGCGTAGAGAGTTTCGAGTTTGGAGACAGAGAGAAAGTAATCGCGAGCGTCGGCGACTACCTGCGGCTGCAACACGATTTCGTGAAAGGCAGTGCCGAAAACGAAAACCGAGCGGCTGGGTAGTTCCGTGCGATTGAGTAATTGGTTGCGGATACTGCCGAGGCGAGAGTTGGAATAAGCAGGAATGCTGCGGTATAGGTCTAAGGGATCACAAGCTGACCAGCCTTTGTCGGAATAGTGGTTGATGAGATGGATGAGCGAGACTTGGGAATGGGTCGGGCTGGTCAGTTCCCATCTGTGGCGGATAGCATTCCATTCATTCAGTTCCAAATTATGGCGGATGTGAAAATCGTAGTTGGGGAGGTAGTAGGTTCCGAAAGTACGCATGGGTGTAAATTTAATGGTGAATATTGTAAAGAGTAGAAAGTAGAGGGACATAGGACGAGAGCGTCCCCCCTACCCTCTACCTTTGTCCCTCTACCTGAGCATATCAGATACCGATGTCGGAGAATAGCTCCCATTCCTTATCGTCAATAGTCAAATCTTGTTCGGTCGGTAGCCACATACCGTCTGTGATGGCGTTGTCTACCAGTTTTTCCAATCGTTTGGAATTGGTTAGCGCGTCCTTGCTTCTGGTCGCGAAGTACCCCTTTTGTGTTGCGCGCATTTCAGTAACGAGTTCGACAAATTGTTTACAGGTCATTGTTACGAATGATTTGCGGCTGCCGTAGGCATACCTATTTCAGGAAATAGTTCGTCGGTTTCGTCGGGTGCGTTGAGTTTTGGCAATTCGTGATAATTCAGGTTTACAATCATATCCTGATCATCGCCCCAAGTGTCGTGTCGGTAAATGCTAAATCCTTCTACCGCTATATTCTGTACGCTTAATAATTCCTTGTTGGCGGGTTCAAATTCAAATTCCGCGATGTAATAGCCAGAACCGCTTGTTTTGCTGGTTTTTTCACTCGGTTTGACAGTCAAAACTACCTCGTTAATCATTAAGTCTTCGTAGAATAATTCCGATTGCAGCCGCTCCAAATTTTCCACGGAATAGCCATGAAATAGCACTACGCCCAATTGATTGGCTTGATTGAGAAAGAAGATTTCGCACCAGGTGTTACGCCCACGCTCAAATAAATTGCCTTTGAAAATCCGCAGCGCGACAGGAAGAATTTTGAACTCTTTACCCGGCTTGGTGAGTGCGTCCTCACCGTTGAAGTTCAGAATGCCTTTCCCGGCATCAAATCGGTAGCTGCGCGGAAAGCCGGTCATGTACTTGGCAGGGTGGATGTCACCATTGGATTTGTCCAAGTGATGGGCGATGTTCAGCGATGGTAATAATTTGTTTTTGTCCATGATATAAAGTGTTTTAGAAGTTACAAAGTGATGCCGAGTTGTCGCACTCGGCAAACGCACCTTGTCGCGGTGAACGGCTGTCGTTTTCAGATTTGGGCGCATTCTCAAAAGACCTGCCGACAAAAACTAAGCCCTTGCGCATCATTCTTCGGTTTGTTGCTCTTCATCTTCTTCGTAGCTGCCACCACAGCAGGTATTAAAATCTACTTCACTTGCTTCGAGCCTTGCTTTTTCGATAGAATCTGCCAAGTAATCCATGTGTGTAAATTTGATTGTGAAAGGGTGATTAAAATATCAAACCGTTTTGCGCTGCTTGCAAACCTGCGGAAAAACCTGCCTCGTAGCATTTTCTGCTGATGTTCCAAATGGCATCTTGTGCTGCAAAAAGTGACGCATTCAAGTCTTTTTGAATCTTCATATACTCATCCAAATCCCGCGTGTACAGGACTTGCTTTCCACTTTCGATAATGGCGTTGGTAATCATTTGGTGTGCAAATCGGGTAATGTCCAAACCTGTTGGCTCTTGCGGTGCGGGATGCTCAGTAGTGTCTATAATCGGATATTCAATTCCTAATTCTGCGCTGGTGTAGGGTGTGCTTGTTTCGAGATACATATTTTTTTTGTTTTGTTCCTTACAAAGATAGTGCTAAAAAGTGCAATTTACAACACTTAATAACACATATTTATTTTAATTAATTAACAAACACTGATTAAGTAGAATCAAGAAAAATAATAAAAATGGAGATAAAATATGAAAATGAGCATCCGTATTATTTGGTAAATAGTGTATTTAAGTGTAAATTAGTGCTATAAAAAGTAATACATGAAACTAATGATAACAGGTAGCAGACGCTACGACAACTATGAAGAACTAAGAGCAGTAATAAATCATTATCAACTGCACTGCGAATACAACCTTGATGAAAAAATAACACTACTCCTACACGGCGGGGCGGCGGGAGCCGACGCGCTGGCTGCGCGATATGCGCAAGAAAATGGCATCGTGGAAAAAATAGTAAGACCTAACTACAAAAACACATACTACAAAGCTGCACCCTTACTGCGAAACACAAAGCTGGTAGCAGAAGCGGAGGCGGTAATATGCTTTTACGCAAACGAGCAAAGCGGAGGAACGCACGACACTGCCAAAAAAGCAATGGAGGCGGGAAAGGAAACATGGGAGGTACTAAAGGGTAGAATAACAAAATACCCGCCAATAATACGACTTGGGCTGGTGAGCCTAACGATATAGAAACACAGCCAAGCTAGACCGAAATGCTAAAACGCGAGACGGGAAGCTGCGCCAACCAACCCCTAAACAACTAAAATGTGTACGTTTTGAGGGGCTGAAAGCAAGCCACAAAAGCGCGCTGGCGTGTACGCGTAGGGAGCAGTGGTGAGCAGACAAGGGAAAAATCGCAAGGAAAACGGCATAAAAAAAGTAGTCCCGCCCTTTGGCGGGACACTGCTGTCCCCGAAAGAGCAGAGAACCAGCCCCAAAGGGCGAGCCCAGTGCAAAAAGGAAGCAAAACGGCAGAAAAGCAACGAAAAAGCCGGTGCCATGAAAAGGTGGCTGGTGCGGCAGCGCAAGGTGGAACGCCGACGAAGGAGGTGCGCGCGTTTGCCTTGTGGGAGGGAGACCTTGCGCTGCCAACGGGTTTGGTCTGAGCCAGCCGACTAACTTGCACTGGCTTTTTCATTTGCTGGCTGCCATATTTGCGACTTTTGTACTGGTTGCCCTGCGGATGGTTTCGGCTCTTAGAGTGGGCGTATTGGGCTTGCGGGTTGGCAGCGCCGCAAGCACATCAAAAAAGTTTTGCCGTTTCTGGGGTGTTGGTAGGAGTGCTGCCTGCTGCGGGTTAGGTTGAAATGGCTGCCGAGACGATTGGTTGCGGTGTTATCCCTTGTGGTGGCACAGCAATAGGCAAAAAGCAGGCTGCACGGGCGGGTTGGATTTTGGTGGGCTGGCGCAGCATAGGGGTGCTGTCAGAGGTTGCGGGTGGGGCACTTTTATGCTGCACGGGTTTGCCAGCGCAAAGGATAGCAGCGGTATGCCGCAGCGGGTTTGGAGTGAGGGAGGGCGTGGCATGAGAGCGGATAGCCTGACCCCGCCTTTGCTACACTTTTGACTGGCGAAGCCCAGCTGCTATTATTGATGGCGGGGATGCGCCCAAATGGTTGTTTTTGTTAAATACTTATTCTACGAGGTTGGTAATGGGTTCAAACTTGTACTTATGGGGGCTACAATTTAAAGTCCTAATAAGTTGTTTATCAATTTGTTAGGATTTTATTTTTTGTGCCAACAGGGTATTTAGCAAACAATAAGAAGCTTTAAGTTAAAAAAACACAAAAGTTACTTTAGCTGAATATGGACCTAAAATATTCAGCTCTTCCTTCTCCTACTCACAAAAAAGAGCGTAAACCCACTTACTACTGTTACCAAACTAAATATAGAAAATGCCTTCAATATCCAGTTAGAAATATTATCTCTCGAAGAATAATCCATCGCGTGCAGCATCCACAGGAAGTCGAATTGCCGCCACGGGCGGTTTCTATATTTTTGAATGGTGCCCAATTCTGTAGAAACATAAACAATCGTTTTTCGCTCATCGCCAAAAGTGACTGCATAGGCAGGCAGCGGTTGTGCCCGATATTCGTGGTGTGCGGATGCTTTGGTTAGATATTCTACTTGCGTCATTTTTCCTTTACCTGCGTAGCCATTTTGAGCTACTTGTATCGCTTCTTCTTTTGATAAGGGAGTGCGTAAACGACCGGTTTGCGCATCGGCAAGTTTTACAATTGGATGATGGTGTTCATGCCCAGTCGGGGAATACATGATTTGCCAAGTCGGTTTTCCTAAAACATTTACTAATTTCATTTCGGAGACACTATCTATTGCTAAACTATCTAATATAACCGATGGAGAAACATACTCATTTGCTGTCGCTATCAAAGGAAGCCGTGCTTTTTCATAATCGCCATGTACTTCGTGCATATCGCTCCAACTGAAATAAAGTCCTCCTACCGTCCAAAGTAATAACTGGATACCGAGGGTTAAGCCAAGCCACCGGTGCGTTCGGCGGATGAAGTAATGAATTTTCGATTTTCTCATTAGAAACAGGATTTAATTCAGTAACCCAACAAATTTAAAATAGAGCATATTATTTAAAAAATCTTATTTTCAATGCTTTGAGTGCTGCCTACTGCTAACTGCCTACTCAAGTAGGTGTCATTTTAATTTTGAACGAAGAAATTGGGCATTAATCGCAACAATAACGGTGCTAAGACTCATCAATACCGCGCCCATTGCCGGACTAAGCGTGAACGTAGGATATAAAACACCGGCTGCTAATGGAATGGCAAAAATATTATAGCCGGTTGCCCAAATTAAGTTTTGTACCATTTTATTATAAGTGGCTTTGCCAAAGAAAATGAGATTAGTTACATCGGAAGGACGGCTATCAGTCAGAATTATATCTGCCGTTTCTGCTGCAACATCGGTACCACTGCCCACCGCAATGCCTACGTCCGCCTGCGCCAATGCCGGAGCGTCATTCACGCCATCGCCGGTCATGGCTACAAATTCACCTTTTGCTTGTAAATCTTTGACAATATCTACTTTCTGATGCGGTAAAACCTCTGCGAAAAAACCATCTAATTTCAATTGATTGGCGACGGTGGCTGCTACTTTCGCGTTATCGCCAGTTGCCATAAAAACTTTGATACCACTCTTTTTTAGTTGTTGAATCGCCTCGGCAGCGTCGGGTCGAATCTCGTCGGCGAGTGCAATAAAACCGGCGAGTTTTTCTTCTACAAGTACAAACACGATGGTTTCCGTAGCGTTGCCGGTACTTTGTGCTGGCAATGCAATGTTATTTTCACGCAGATAGCTAGGGCTGACCACTTTTATTTTTTGAGCATTTATTTCTCCGGCTACGCCTTTTCCGGTGATAGCTGTAAAATTACTTATGCTTGGTAGGGTAAGGTTTCGTTCTTTGGCGGCACGTACAATGCCGGAAGCGATGGGGTGTTCACTTTCTTGTTCCAAAGAAGCAGCTAATGATAATAAATCATTTTCATTATATTTTTCTGATACGGATATGATACGGCTTACGCCAAATTCTCCTTTGGTCAGCGTGCCGGTTTTATCAAAAACCATTGCACTAATCTTACGCGCATTTTCAAAAGCAGTTCGGTTGCGAATCAACAATCCTTTACTGGCGGACATCGCCGTAGAAATAGCCACCACCAGCGGAATTGCTACACCCAGCGCGTGCGGACAAGACGTGACCATCACCGTGACCATCCGTTCCAAGGCAAAAGCAATACCTTGTCCTTTTATCAACCAAATTGCCAGTGTAGCAAAACCCACGCCTAAAGAAATGAAAGTCAACCATTTAGCAGCACGGTCTGCCAAGTGTTGCGTCTGCGACTTGGCTGCCTGCGCTTCTTTGACCAATGTAATAACTTTATTGAGATAACTATCTTTTCCTTCTTTTTCTACTCGCACTTTCAGGCTTCCTTCACCATTAATACCACCTGCAATGAGGTCGCTACCGGGCGTTTTTTGTACAGGTACGCTCTCGCCGGTGAGCATACTTTCATTCACATAACTTTCCCCCTCGATGACTTTGCCATCCACGGGAATTTTTTCGCCGGGTTTTACCAATACGATGTCACCAGGTTTGAGTTCGTCCACGCGCATATCATGCAGCATCTCCCCATGATATATATGGGCTTCGGCAGGCAGCATTTTCACTATCAATTCTAAAGCGCGGGACGCACCGGCTACCGACCGCATTTCCAACCAATGCCCAAGTAGCATAATGACAATCAGCGTTGCCAATTCCCAATAAAAATCCATACCTACCACCAGCCCAGTTGCAACGGCGGTGCTGTATAAATAAGCAACCGAAATGGCAATGCCGATAAGCGTCATCATCCCAGGTTCGCCTCGCCTCAGTTCCTGTACCAAACCTTTCAAAAATGGCATTCCACCATAAAAATAAATAATCGTACCCAACAACAGCGACACCCAATTGCTACCCGGAAAGGTAAATTCATACCCTAAAATATGTTGAAACATGGGTGAAATAATGACTACCGGAACGGTGAGCGCCAGACAAATCCAAAATCGTCGCAGAAAATCAGTTATCATTGCCGAATGGTCATGTCCGCCGTGTCCGGCAGCAGCGGAATGGGATTCGCCGTGTTTGTTAGGAGCGATATGTTTTGAATGGTCGGGATGGGTCATCATGATTTTGAAGTTTATTACATTGCAATAAAAACACCAGCGTAAATTTCACCCCGGAGTTTACAGCGTTTCACAGCGTATTTTACTGGAAATTAACAAATATAGCTCTGTGAAACTTTGTAGCCTCTGTGGTGAATGTCTTATTATATGTTTAAAATATACATTCTATTTATTTACTTACTTTTATCGGAAAAGCGATTTTGATTTTTTCCCAGGCAACTGCCAAATTAGCTTGAGTGTCCCCCGTTTTTTCAATGCTGTAAGTCAACCTTTCCGTGTGTAGATTTTCTACTGGTTTTACTTGAAAACGTAAGATATCATCGGCGGCATTATATTCATCGGTGAGATGTTGGTCCCAATTTTTATTTAAAATGACCGTCCATGTTTCCTTACCGGGAATGGTGAAAATAGCATATTTACCCGCCGGAATCTTCGTGTTATTCACTTCAAAATCACTGGATACTTCCAGCGAAGTGGCTTTATGTCCACCCGTCACCCAAACCTCCTCATAAGGCACTAAGCCGCCCCAGATAACTCTTTCCCGTACTCCTGGCGAATGATATTTAATTTTAAATGTTTCATTTCCTACCGTTGTTTCCATTTCTCTTGGAATGGCTTTTTTGGTGGTGTAGGCGGACGGAGCAGTAGCCGTAGTTGCAGATTCTGAATTAGCGTCGGCAGTTTCTGCAGGTACTTGATTGTTGTTGCAACCTGTCAATAAAACAAGCGTAATTACAAAAAAGGATAAAAAGAAGGATTTCAAGTTCATATTTTTTGTTTTTTATAAAATATTAATTAAAAAGGGCGGCTATCGGTCAAAATAATTTCCACCTGTTTTCTACTTAGTTTATTTAGATGATTCATTATGTTTTTTATGCAAGATGTAGATAAATATTGCCATTATTAGGATTGATACCAAAGAAGAAGGTAAAGTTCCAAGTTCTAAGCCACCTTTAGACAAAGGCTTTGTCAAGAAATCGCCGAATGTTGCCCCAAATGGTCGGGTAAAAATGAAAGCTATCCAAAACAGAAGAATATGGTTGATTTTCGTATAATAATGAAGTAGCACAACTATTAATATTACTGCGCCTGTTATTATTGCTCCGTTTAAATAACTTAGTCCTAAATTATCACTTAAAAAGTCGCCAAAAGCAGTGCCTAAACTATTTGAAAAAAGAATAGCTACCCAATAGTAAATTTCCTTGGGTCTTTCCGTAATCGGATAGACTTCAAGATTTTTATATTTTTTATACCACAGCATTAAAGTTAAAATCAAACAACTAACGAGTAATAAACTACCCCAAGCATAACCCAAATGTAATGTTCGGTCAATAAAGTCGGAAATTTCTGTACCCAAAGTAGTAGTCCCCACTATTACTAACCAGTAAATTACAGGAACATATTGCTTTACAGATAATTGGGTAAACAAAACCCCTAAAAAAAAGAATAGCGTAATGCCTATTCCTACTACATATCCCAAATTAAGGGTCATAGAAATGAAATCGCCCAGCGTTTCACCAAGTGTCGTGGCTACTATTTTCATCAACCAAAACATTAAAGTAATTTTGGCAACCTTATTTAAATTTGGCATTTCCATTTATTATCTATTTTTACAAACAACTGTAAATCTTCTTTTAATATCATTTTTTACTTACCATAGATTTTACACAATATCCGATTGCTCTTTACTTTTGAAATAACTTTTCAATGCTTTTTCGCCAATCGCGTAGAACACCACCGGCGTTACAATAATATCCAACAGCGTACTACTTACCAATCCGCCCAAAATGACGGTTGCAACCGGATAGAGAATTTCCTTACCCGCTGCTTGTGCATCCAACGTAAGCGGAATGAGCGCTAACGCTGCCACTAAAGCCGTCATCAACACGGGTACTAATCGCTCCAACGAGCCGCGTATAATCATTTGCTTGGAAAAGCGTTCGCCTTCATGTTCTATTAAATGAATGTAATGAGAAATCATCATAATGCCGTTTCGACTGGCAATACCCGTCAAAGTAATAAAACCCACTAAAGAAGCAACCGAAAATACGCCGCCGGTAATCATGACCGCCACGACACTTCCAATGAGTGCCAAAGGAATATTTAACATGATTTGTAATACAATCAGCGATGATTTAAAATGCTGATACAACACCAGAAAAATACCGGCGAAGGAAAAAATACTCAATAACAAAATAAGCTGGGTAGCCGATTGCTGGCTTTCAAATTGCCCACCATATTGCAAAAAATAACCTTCTGGTAATTGGACGTTGGCTGCCAGTTTTTGCTGGATTTCTTTCACCGTGCTGCCGAGGTCGCGGTCTTGCACATTACAACTAATCACGATTCTACGTTGCGTATTTTCGTGCGAAATCGTGTTGATGGCGCTGGTGTATTCGATGGACGCAATTTGTTGCAAGGGAATGAGATTGCCTTCGGGCGTGTGTACCTGCGTGTTGCGAATGGCTTCGATGTTGGTGCGTTCTTCGTCGGTCGTTCGGAGCAAAATATCAAAGGTTTTTTGTCCGTCTATGATTTGACCCGTCACTTTGCCATTATAAAAAATTTCCAAGTCTTCGGCTACTTTTCCGGCTTGAATGCCATAGCGTTGCAGGGCTTCGCGGTTGACTTTGATGAGTAACTGCGGCACCATCACTTGTTTTTCAATCTGTACATCTACTGCACCGGGGACGGATTCAATCTCGGCAGCGATTTGATTGGCGTAATTACGAATTTCTATGATATCTTCGCCAAATAACTTAATCGCAACTTGCGCTCTTACCCCGGAAAGTAAATGGTCGAGGCGATGCGAAATGGGCTGCCCGATATTGACCGAAACGCCTTTCAGTTTTTCTAATTCCTTGCGGATATTGGCGACAATTTCATCCCGACTTCTTTTTATATCCGATTTTAACTCCACTTCGATTTCAGAATTACTCACCGGCTCGACGTGTTCGTCCAGTTCGGCGCGTCCGGTACGGCGGCTCACGTATTCTACTTCGGGTACACGCAGCATCAATTTTTCAGCAATCGTGCCAATTTTATTACTTTCTTCCAGCGAAGTGCCCGCGGGAGCAGACAAATTAAGCGTAAAAGAACCTTCATTGAAAGGCGGTAAGAATTCCGTACCGAAAAACGGAACAATCGCAATAGACAACACAATCAACAATCCGGCAAAAGGAATAATCACTCGCGGATGCTTCAACCCCCAATGCAACAATCGGGTATCCTCTCTTTTCAGCCAACGTACCAGTCGGCTTTCTTTTTCCGCGTGCGCTCTTTTTATATTTCCCAATAAATAACTACATAAAGCCGGCGTAACGGTTAAAGAAACCAATAAAGATGCGGTAATGGATGTAATGTAAGCAATACCGAGCGGCGCAAATATTTTACCCTCAATGCCTTGCATATAAAAAAGTGGCAGGAAAACCAGCACCACGATAACCGTAGCATACACAATAGAATTCCGGACTTCGCTACTCGCCTCGAAGACGACTTGCAGGGTTGGTTTGGGATTATCCATTTGCCGATTTTCCTTGAGTCGCCGGAAGACATTTTCCACATCTACGATGGCATCATCTACCAGTTCACCGATTGCAATGGCAAGCCCGCCCAGCGTGAGGGTATTGATAGAAATATCAAACCATTTAAATACAATAGCCGTAATAACCAACGATAATGGAATCGCGGTAAGTGTAATAATCGTTGTTCTAAAATTTAATAAAAATAGAAAAAGTATAATTACAATTAAAATAAATCCGTCGCGCAGGGCTACTTCTACATTATGAAGCGAATTGACAATAAAACTTTTTTGTTGAAAAATATAGGGATTTAATTTAATATCAGTCGGTAAGGATTGACTCAATTCTGCCAATGCTTTTTCCACTTCATTTGTCAATTCGACGGTACTTGCGCCGGGTTGTTTTTCTACCGTAAGAATAACGGCAGGTTTTGCATTAATACTGGCATCGCCGCGTTTGATAGCTGCCCCGAAAGTTACATCTGCTACCTGCGACAATAAAACGGGCAAACCGGCTTTATTCGTAACCACCGTACCGCGCAAATCGTCCAAAGTATAAGCCCTGCCGACGTTGCGAATGAGTACTTCCGAGCCATGTTGGTCAAAAAAACCGCCGGTACTATTCTGATTTCCCGATTGCAACGCCTCGTCCAAGTCATCAATCGTGAGATTATATTGCTTGAGTTTGCTGGAGGAAACCAGAATTTGATACTGCCGCCGGTCGCCGCCAATGGGAATTACTTGTGATATGCCCTTGATACTCAATAATCTGCGGCGAATCGTGAAATCCGCCAGGGTGCGCAAGTCGGCAGCGCTGGTAGAATCGCTGGATACGCCTACTAACATAATTTGCCCCATCACCGAACTAATGGGTCCCATCACAGGTGTGATGCCCGCCGGAAGTTGCACCGTTTGCAGTTTTTCCGCCACCAATTGCCGAGCCAAGTAAATATCGGTATCCCAATCAAACTCGACGAACACCATTCCAATCCCGATGGAAGAGCTACTGCGCACGAGTTCCACGCCGGGCGCGCCGTTGAGCGCGGTTTCTACGGGCAGCACCACTTGGGTTTCCACTTCTTCGGGCGCCATGCCGTTGGCTTCTAAGAAAATAGTTACGCGCGGACGGTTCAAATCGGGCAACACATCTACCGGTAAATTAACAATTGTAAAAGTGCCATACACCAAAATCAGTGCCGCGAAAGCCACGACAAACAGGCGGTTTTGCAAAGAAAATTTAATAAGCCTATCCAGCATGATATTTGAAAATTGAAATTTTCTAAAATAAAAATCAACTACAGAGGACACAAAGTTTCACAGAGGCTACACCATACTCTGTGTGACTCTGTCAACTCTGTGGTTAAAAAATTTAATGATTGTCGTGGTCTTCTCCTCCACCGGGTGAATGTTCCTCTTTTGCTTTCGATGCGTCGCCTTGCGCTACATTCAGCACAAAATCGGTGGTATGGATTTTACCTGCACTTTGAAATTGCAGCCAACCGCGATAAATACCGGGTTTTTCAAAAGTAGTGTGTAGGTCGAATGCGCCATCTGCCACGTCTGGGTGTACGTGCAAATATTTTTTGTCTGCCATATCCACCACGACCACGTGGGCTTTTGCACCCAGATAGTTTTCCAGCGTGTTTGCATCTACCACTTTGCCTTTTTGTTTCACAATTCCTTTGATGTGCATCGGCTGGTTGCTCAGGAATTTTCCACCCAATGGGTCAAGCGTAATACTGAAATCGCCGGAATTACCAGTCAATTTTGCAGTGTTGAACGTCTTGGCAGGAGCCGCTTTACCTGCTACATTTACCAGCGTTTTTTCTACCTGATGCCCAGCGCCGCTTGGTTTATAATCTGAAAAAACAAAATATTCTCCGCCGCTTGGAAAGGTGTAATCAATCGTATAACTTCCGTCCGCCTGAAATTCTGGGTGAATGTGGTCGAAAAATCCCAAATCTCGGCTTACGACAATGGTGTGAATCTTCTTCTCATGCGCTACATCCAAAGGTACTTGGGTAGATTCGTTGCCTTTAATTCTTGGCGCGAAGGTCATTTTTACACTTTTACCGGCTTCCACTTGCGTTGGATTGGCAGTGTATTGCATAAAATACGTGTTGGTATTGGTGGTCGCTGCTGCGTCGTTGTGCTCCAAATCCATACCGCATTTCGGGCACTCGCCGGGTTTGTCGCTCACCACTTCCGGGTGCATGGGGCAAACGTATTGGTGCTGATGTTCGCCCGCCGCGACGGTTTCAGCAGTAGCTCCATCGGCTTCGGCAGTGTTTTTAGAACCGCCGCCGCAAGCAACGGAGAATACGAATAAAAATAGCAAGATTACATTTTGATAATTTTTCATTTTATTTCCTTTTAATTGTTAAATAGAATATTTTAACCGCAGAGGCGCAGAGGACGCAGAGAAAATTTCACCTCAAACTCTGTGTAACTCTGTAAACTCTGTGGTTTGAATAATAATTTACTGATTTAAATACATCATTTTCATTTGATATGCGCCGTTGAGGACGATTCTTTCCCCGTCTTCCGCTCCTTTTAAAAGCACGGTATAAGTGCCATTATTTTCACCCAATTGCACAAAACTCATTGAGTAATGTTCCGCACTGTCTTTAATAAAAACAACCGGTCTGCCGTTAATTTCTGTAATGGAACTATTGGGCAACATCATATCACGAGTAGTTTGTGTAGCAAAAGCGCGGATATTTACAAATTCTCCGATTTTAAAATCATTATTGCGATTGTCCATTTCAAATAAAACCCGTTGCGATTGATTGGTTGGATTGATGGTTTGGGCAGGAGAAATGAGCGTTACCTCAGCAGTTCGATGCTGGTCTTTATCTTTGTCCGCACATTCCACCACGTAGCGATTATTGCCATATATTTTTTCAATATCTTTATCATACACTTGCGCTTCGATGTAAACCTTACTGATGTTATTAATCGTGAAAAGCGGTTCATTGGCATTCACGGTAGCGCCTACGGCAAGGGTAAAATCCTGCACCGTGCCATTAATCGGCGATTTCAACGTGATAAACCTACCGGAAGCGGATTTCAGCACTTGTAAATTATTTTTAGCTTTTTCCAAGCGGGCTGCGGCTTCGTCCACATCTCTTCGCGCGGCGATGTCTTCGATGGTTTTCAAGCGGTCGTATTCCTTGCGAGCAGCTTCGTATTCTGCCGTTAGATTATTCCGTTCCGTTAATAAACCAATTTGCGAAGCCGCTTCAATGTTCTGTTCTACCACTGCCAGCGTTTGACCCGCCGTCACTTTTTGCCCAACTTTTACGCGCAGAGAAGTGAGTTTGCCGTTTTGAGGAGCCGCTATTGCCGCCTGTCCGGTACTCGATGGAATGACCGTACCAAAGAGCTTGACACTTCCCGTAAACTCGCCCGGCTGTAATTTTTGAGTGACAATATCAAATAGAAATTGCGTTTCCTTCGGCACATTTAGTTGATTAGAAAAACTGCCTTTCTTTTTATTTTCTTCATCATGCCCTTCATGCGCTTGCGCCGCATTATAAAAAGTAGCGGGAATTAAACAAGTTATGATAACTGTTAACACTGCTTTATTCACTCGCCGACGCATGGTGAGATAAGTAAGTAAAATGCCAATGAGAAAAGCACTGACAAACCCCAAGATGTAAAGCGGATTAAAACCGGCAGTATTGGAAGCAGCAGCAGCAGCTTCGTCAATCGGCAATTCTTTCCCAACTTCGATGGGTTTTAATTGTAATAAATCAGGACCTAAGGCTGCATTAATACTTACATTCAGTGCATAATTTTGCTGCTTGGGAAAGGTCGTGCTGATGGCGTAAATACCCGGTTCGGTTTCTGTAACAGTAAATTTCAATTGTGAATCTTCGGGACTTGTTACTTGCAGCGTTGCTTTTGCTATCGGTTGATTAGAATTAAAATTACTCAAAAACAGGGTGAGTTCTGCCGCTTCGCCGGGGTGAATCGGGTCATATCGAAGTAATAGTTCGTATTTATCGGATACGGTTTCGATGGAGAAAAAGGAAGTTCCTTCCGCTGTCAGATTTTTTTTCTTAGGGTCGTCGTGTCCTTCATGGGCTATTGCCGTAGGTAAAATGCTGATTATCAATAAGAATAACCAAACAATTTTTATAATCCTTTTCATAATTGACCATTTAAATAGTTGATAAGAATAGCAGCTTCGTGAAAGCCTTTCAAATTTTCTAAATATCGTAAGCGAATATCATAAGCGTCATTGATGGCTCGTAAACTCGTGATGTAGTCCGTCTGTCCGCTTTTAAATAATCGGTCTGCCGTTTCAATAATGGTATCTGCTTGTTTCAGTCCTTTTTGGTTGTAATAATCCAGGGTCTTTTGGAATTTTAGATAATTGCTCGCCGCCTGTTGTTTCTTCAATTGCAGTTCTTGTTGCACCGCCAGCAAATTTTGTCCGGCGACCTCTACTGCCGTTTGTGCTGCGTTGATTCTGCCTTTGTACTGCCCGTACCACAGCGGAACCGTGATTCCTACATTAAAGCGATTTTCAAAAGGCGAGTCACGTTCTCCCTGATTGGCATAGCCAATGGTAAAACCAGGCAAGGCGCGGACTTTTTCAACGGCGAGCGCTTGGCGATTTACTTCGATTTCCTGCTGGGAATACTGCACATTGGGACTTTGACTCAGACCTGTGGAATCCATTATCGAATTGTCAGCAGTAATTATCAAATTGGTGGAAGCAAGCGATGTCACTGAAAAATCCTCACTTACGCCGGTTAACCAAGCCAACTGGCGTTTGTTAGACTGTAATTCAGCTTGTAATTGCACCAAGCGACTTTCCGTTTCATTGTACTGCGAAGTGGTGTAGGTGGTTTGCAAAAAATCAACTTGTCCGGCAGTAAAAGAGCGTTCCACAGCGGTTGCAATTTTAGAATAGGTATCGGTTTGACGGGTCAAAAATGCTACTTGTTCCTGCAAATACTGGACATTCAAATACAGCAGCCGTACTTGCAGCCGCAGGTCGTTTTGGGCAATTGCCTGATTTTTTTCACTTAACCGGGTTTGTTGTTGCGCCAGCTTTTTTTGCTTGCCATAAATCGTTGGAAAATTGAAAGATTGCTGCACGCCAAACGTGTAGAAATTGCCCGTCGGACTTTCTACCACCAATGCCGGATTAGGCAGGTCGAGCGCGCTTTTTTCCAGATACCGATTTTGCATGGTTTGCAAAGCACTCGCTTTGAGTGCCGGGCTTTTTTCGGCAGCCAGTTTCAAAATTTCGCCTACTTCCAGCACTTGCTGGGCAGCCGCTTGTTGTGCCGTACTAAATAAAAATAGCAGCACCGCAATAAAAACAATGTTTTTATGCATGATTTTCTCAATAATTTGACAGACCGCATTACAGAATGCGCCTAAATTCCGAATCGGAAGTCTTTAAAACTTTGCCGTTTCAGCCATTACTAAAATTCAGATGGATAATAATTGACATCACTTCACAGCTCTAATCGAGCGGTGAAAATGATTACCTACTTGGAAAAAATAATCAGGAAAGGATTAGCATTTTGGCGGTTGCCAAATATCGGTATGAAAAGATTGCAGCGTAATATTACTACGTATTTCCGGTAGTGCTTCTTTAAATAAGGAATTAGAAATTAAAGATTTGATACCAAAACTGGTAAAAGTTGAAGTTTGAGAATGTACACAGCCGCAACCGCAGTTACAATCGTCGCCGCATCCACCAATTGGGCAAGAGTGGTTTTTGTGAGACTCTTCTTTTGCTGTTTGATGATGGATTTTTTCGCGCGTAGCTTGTTTTTCGTCTGACTTAGCCGTTTTTTCTTCTTTATGCGAGCATCCGTAGGCATAGGACGTTGGCACGGTGGCAAACAGCACCGCAACCAATAAAACCAATAATATGCCTGACAATTGTTTCATGCTTTTAAAATCCTCGCGAATTTCGGAAATTCAAGCGATTAATTCAAATAATTGATGATTTATAACAACATTTTAAAAGTAAACACCATCCTTATTTAAAGAGTTGTACTTCTGACTAATTGAAAAAAAGAAGCTACTTGCAGCACGACTTGCGCGGCACAAGCAACTTCTTTCCAATTTTCCAAAGGTAATTCAACCAACTTCGGTTCATTTTTTTCAAATTTAATTACTCATAACGGACTGGCTTGCCATCTTTCTGCATGCTTCGGCACAGGCTCTGCAAGCTTCCGCACATTCCCGGCAATGCTCCATGTGGTTGGCGTGTTTCTCACATTCTTCGGCACAGGCATCACAGATTTGGGCGCAAACCTGACATAGTTGAGCGACAAACATTCCGCCCATTGCCATTACGCGTGCAGCGGCGTAGCAGATTTCGGCGCATTCGCGGTCTAATTGGATACATTTTGCCATCATCTTTACATCTTGCTCTTGGAGGCAAGCGGTGGCACAATGTTCACACTCCGTAGCGCATTCTAAACACGCATCAATGCAGGATTGGAATTTTTCGTGACTCATAATTTTGAAATTTTTTGGGTAAAGAAATTATAAAAAACTGAGAAGAGTGCAGCTATTGCTGCACCTGCATATTCAATGTTTCCGCTTTGAAACCTGCTTTTTGTACCGTTGCGATGACTTCTGCTTCCGTAATGCCTTCTGCGTGTACGGTCAACACTTTATCGCCGTTGGTGGTATCTACTTCCCAATGGCACACGCCTTCCGCTTCATTTCCATCATTTCCGGGCTACTCATCATGGACTTACACATTCGAGACATCATACTCGTGTCGGCTTTAACGGTTTCCATCATACCTGACATCATACGATTTATCATTTCAGGATCATCTTCATCATCTTCATCACTTGCTATCAACGCCAGGGCAATTGTATTGCCTCCTGCCAGACGCTAAAATAATAAGTATTCTAAAATGCCTTCGCTCAGGTGGCAGCTTTGCGTTTTCGTCATTGGGTTTCATCCTTCGTTTTTTTCTTTATTTTTTTAATAGTAGAATAAATCCCATAAACAACCATCAAGCCAATAAAAACATATACCCATACTGGAATATTTTTACCAGCTATAATCAAATAGAGGTAAGCTGATATAAAAAAGAAGCCAGTTAATAATACAGGTAGAACGATTGATTTTTTATTTTTGATATTTTTGATCGTCCAGCTTAAACAAAGAAAAAAAAACGGTATCGCACCTACATAGATGCCTCCAAAGATGTAAGGGTTTACGTTGTATTTATCACCCAAACCTAAAAACCATTCTGTAAATGTTTCCCGCCAACTCATTAGCTAAAAAGTTTAAAAGCAACGTGTAATAATTTTATCAAGCCTGAGGTTAAAGTCTTCTGCTTATGCCTCACAATAAGCTGTTGGTTAATCCTTGTGGCAACGGGATAAGGATATATTTTATTAAAGATGCTACTGATTGATAACCCTAAAGTGTTAGCCAATATTAGTTCCTGTATGAGTTCCCCTGCACCAGGTGCAATCATTGTACCCCCAAGAATTTTTTCTTTCTTGAAGAAGCCGCCTTTGCTGATGTAAAGAATAGTTCTGGCGTATCGATAATTATCCGTAACTGCCCTGTCGTCACCACTAAAATCCTGTTCCAATTTTTCGTACTCAATACTTCTATCCTTTAGTTGTTTTTCATTTAATCCAAAGGTGGCTATTTCAGGATCGGTAAAAGTGACCCACGACATGTGATCGTTGTTCAGTTTTTTATTCAGGGGCGAAAAAAGATTATTTAAAATAATCCGTCCGTGAAATTCAGCCGCATGAGAGAATTGCAGATCACCAGCAACATCACCACAAACCATTACATCTTTATTCGTGGTGCGAAGTTGATCATCAACTATGATTTTATGATCCTTTACTTCTATACCTGCCTTGGCAAGTTGTAATGGCTCCAGCAGCAATACTCTTCCAATCCCTACAAATACGGCATCAAAAGAAAGGGAGAATTCTTCACCATTTTTTTTCTTTAAAACGGCTTCAGTCGGCGAAGAAAATTTTTGCAGACTAACCTCAAAGTGAAAGATTATACCCTCCTCCTGCAGCCGCTTCAATAAGATACTGGTAAGGGTTTTATGATCATGAGTCAATATGCCATTTCCTTCTTCAACAACAGTTACTTCGCTGCCAAGTCTTTGCATTGCCTGGGCTATTTCAATTCCTATTGGTCCACCACCTACAACCAATAGTTTTTTAGGAAGCTGGTTGATGTGAAATATATTTTCATTGTCAAGATAATTTACCTTTTCAACGCCTTCTATTTTTAGTTTTCGTGGTTTAGAACCTGTCGCCAAAATGATTTTTTTTGCAGAGAAAATTTCGCCATTCACCGCTACTTCTTTTTTTCCTGCAAAGCTTGCTTCACCTAATACCACGTTTATTCCCTGCTCCGTTAGCCATTCAGCATTTTCGTGTTTGCGTATAATCTCTTGTTGGGCATGAACATACCCAATTGCTTTTTGTATATCTACTTCACCGCTTAATTTAATGCCAAAAGATTGTGCTTCCCTGGCAGCCCGCATTTGACGTGCAACGTGTATTAAGGCTTTACTTGGCACACAACCATCATTTAAACATTCGCCGCCAACATCTTTATCGCTCTTTACAATCATTGTTACGTTCATACCAACTTTTGCAAGGAACAATCCAACGCTCAAACCTCCCGATCCGGCACCTATGACAATAATGTCAGATTCATTACTATTGTTTTTTTTGCGCATAGCAACTTTATTTTTAAAATCCTAATTTGTGTTTTCTAATTAATGTTTTGTGAACATTCAACATCTGGTCCTGTGGATAGCCCAAATAATACATTGCCCATATACGAAAAAAAATCCCCTGCGTCCATTATTGATCAATATGTCTACGCGCTGCCATTCATCCATTACTTTTTTACACGCAGCTTCAATTTCAGCCTGAATGGCAACATCGGTTTTAATAAACAGCGCAATGCCGCCTACTTTTGTTATCTCCTTCTACCGTTTCATTTCCTTCTTCTTCTGTCCGGCTTAAGACCGCAACCTTGGCACCTTCACGAGCAAACTGTAGGGAAGTAGCTTTACCAATGCCGGAGCTTCCGCCGGTTACCATACAAACTTTATCTTTAAACCGCATATAAATTATTTTTTTTAATCACCAATCATTGATTTTCAGCAGCCATTATAGTGTCAGCTTTCATCCTCCAATTTCATAAAAAGGTTGTTCAGTGATTCAGCATAAAGGGGATGAGCAAAAATCATATCTTTTATTTGTTGCCATGTAATGCCGCCTGCCATAGCCATTTGCAAAACAGACATCATTTCCCCGCCTTCCTGCCCCACAATAGCAACGCCCAATATGACACCACTTTCAGCATCCACCACTGCTTTCATTAAGCCTCTTGTATCGCCTGTTTCTATCGCACGGGCTACATTCGCCATCGGCAACTTTGCTACTTTTATATTCAATCCCGTATCTCTTGCCTGTTGTTCTGTTATGCCTACTCTGCCTAATTGCGGATCGGTAAACATGGTATAAGGAACCATTCTGTCTTTTATACTTTCCTGCTTCTCTTCAATAAGATTGTTGTATAAAATAATGTAATCGTTATAGGCGATGTGCGTAAATTCCGGACCACCCTTTGCATCACCGATTACATACACCCCTTTTGCTGACGTTTCCAATTTATCATTCGCCTCAATGTATCCACGCTCATTTGTTTTAATAGCCGCTGCTTCTACATTCAATAAATCAGTGTTGGGTGTTCTGCCGGCTGCAATTAAAATGTGAGAACAGGAAAACGTTTTTTCTTCTCCTTTTACCAGTGCAGTTGCCTTTATATTACCGGGCTTTCCTTTCACACTATTTACTTGCGCATTGGTAAAAATTTCAATTTCTTCTTCATGGAGAAACTTCAATACTTCTGCTGCTATGTCTTCATCTTCCCTTGGCAAAAAACGAGCGCCATGTTCCAAGATTGTAACCTTGCTACCAAACCGCCGGTACATTTGTCCAAACTCAAGTCCAATATAACCTCCGCCAATAACGAGCAGGTGCTCCGGTACTTGTTGTAGCTCCATCAATGTGGTTGAGGTGAAATATCCTGCTTCATTCAATCCATCTATACCAGGAATACTAGCACGGGTGCCGACGTCAATAAAAATTTTATCCCCTTTTATTTCTTCTTCCCCGCCGTCATTCAAAGCGACTTTCAACGTTTTATCGGCTACAAAAGACGCAGTACCAAAAATGAGATCAAGATTTTCAGTATGTTCAAGTCCGTTTTGCGAGCCTCTTCTGAAGCTTTCTACTACTTTATTTTTTCTGTCTAATACCTCCTGCATATTGATTGTGCAACCATCCGTATGCACTCCATACTTTGCCGCCTGCGTAACTGCATACGCTGTCTTTGCAGAAGCAATCATGGTTTTGGTGGGTGTACAACCAACGTTTACACAAGTGCCACCTACCCATTGTTTTTCAATCAATGCCGTCTTCCATCCCTGCTTTGCCAATTTTTTAGCCAATGGCGTACCTCCTTGCCCCGACCCTATAATGATCGCATCAAATTGTCTCATAGATATTTTTTTATGGTTTTATTTGTACGTCTTTCCAAAATGCTATATGGTCTTTTATTTCTTTCGCTGCATCTTTTGGCTGCGGATAAAACCACGCTGCATCTTTATTAGTTTTGCCATCGACGGCAAGAGAATGATAAGAGGCAAGCCCCTTCCATGGGCAAGTACTATGTGTATCAGATGGCTGTAAATATTCTTTCTTTATGGCATCTGCGGGGAAATAATGATTGCCTTCCACCACTATCGTATCACTGCTTTCTGCGATCACCTGATTGTTCCAAATTGCTTTCATAATTATATAGTTTTAAGTTACTTCGATCACACAGGAAGCTATTCCTTTATTATTGGATAGGTCGGGATCTCCGGATCATCTATTTTATATTTGAATGAGAAACGTCCTTTTTTTATAACCAGAAAAATTTCAGCGGCAGCTAACATTGCCAATGTTGGTGCGACAAAATAAATCCAGAGATATTTATATTGATTGGCGGCTAAAGAGGAGCCAGTTAAACGTGCAGGATTTAGGCTCATGCCGGAAAATGGTAATTCGATTATCAGGTACAATGCAATTAATACTCCTGATATAAGAGCCACATATTTTTCATATCGTTTCGAAGTAATTGTGATTAAAACAACCAGCATTAGAATGAATGAAATAATAAATTCAGCTATGAAAGCTGTCATTGATCCGTATGGTGGTTGTGGTTCACTTACCCCATATTTAAGTAACGGATGCGCAAAATATTTTCCAAGCGTATACTTTAGAAGCTGAGATGTAGCGATTGCTCCTATAAATTGAGCTATAGTATATAGTATGGAGTCTGCTAAATTTATTTTACCGAGTCTGTAAAACGTCCAGGTGACAGATGGGTTAATATGTGCACCTGACTTTTTTCCAAATAATAAAGTAATTCCGGCAATATAGCCTCCCATAATTATACCTAATGGTACACGACGGAGCATATCGTATTTAGCCCAATGATCATTCATTACGGGTAAATCAGGATGTTCTAATATTATTGTTAGAATGCCTGCACCCAAAACAAATCCTGCCAATCCCGCGGCTTCCATAAATAGTATTTTCCATTTGCTCTTCATTCTCAAAATTATATTTTGATCATACCAGATGCCATATTTGTAGATGGATGGCTTACAATACTTCTAATTCTCTCTGCAACCCAGTCGGGTTCTTCCATTGGGATCAAATGACCAGCGTGGCGAATAGTTATTAATTTTGATTGATCAAAAACACTTATAACCTTCTTTTTGATCACATCCAAAGTTATAGCAGGATCATCTTCAGAAGCAAGCACGGTAATGGGAAGATGAAGCGATTTTACAATGTTCACTATCGAATCGTCTATCCCTTTTAACACCCACCACTGCCTGGTTGTATTGTCAACATCAAGTTGGTTTTGAACAGCCAGTGCATATTGGTCGTCTTTTAAAGGCTTCTTTGTTATTTTAGCAATCGTTTTTTCTGCCTCCCTGCGGTCGGGCATCTTTAACATTCTTTCTTTTTCTTTTGTTGGTATGGTTTCTGTGGAAGGCGGAGAAGGAGCAATAAGGATTAATTGTTCAACAGATCCATCTGCAGCATTAGCTGCTAATTGCATAGAAATTTTGCCTCCCATGGAATGACCTATCAAAATATAGTTGTTAACCGCCAATAGGCTCAATTGATCCTGCACATACTTTGCATACCACTGGATGGATGGGGCTTGAAGGGCAGGCGTGCCTCCAAAGCCGGGAAGGTTAATGCTTACACAACGGAAACTATCCTTTAACTTTTCTCCCACCCACTTCCAACTTTGGGCTGAACCACCAAAGTAATGTAAGAAGACTAAGACCTTACCACTACTTCCCCATTGTAATATGCTGTTATTATCTGTCATAAGCCTATAGAATTTCTGATGCTTAAAATCGTTACAAAACGAATAGATTAAGCGTTATCAAATCTCTACTTTCAGCCTTGCAGGCCGATCTGTAATTTCAAGCATTTCACCATGAGGCACGATAGTTATTTGTCCAAATTCTTTAAGCAACATTTTGTAAGCTTCAGCAACAGGTCTGGGCTTTCTGTCTAAATCATATAATCCACAGGCGTTAATGGTTCCTTTCTTCTCCGCTAATCCTATATCCCAATCAATTTGATCAATTAAACTGTACCAGTTAAAACCAAGAACAGGAACTCCATCTGCCCGCATCTCCAATACATTCATCCACTGTTTCCATAACCATGTGGGAGCGTCGTCGGCATCAAAGACATTCGTTTCCGTATGCATCACCGGCTTTTTATACCTATTGTAATATTTCTTTGTGATTTGATACCAACCGAAAATATCGGAAGCAATTATGATTTCACCGTTAGGCAATTTTATCTTTTCGTTCCTGCCATAGTAGTCATTTCCCATTACTTGGTAGCCAGGTGGCTCGCCTTTCATAAACCATTCGTATTCTTTTCGGGTAAGACCATTATCCATCATATACATACAAGCATCTGCATCAGGTGGATGGGCATACAACAAATCCAATGAAAGGAAACGCACCTTGTTATCAATAGTAACTTTTCGCGATTTGGTTGCGCAAGCTTCATGTAAGTATTCCGCACTTTCACTTTGTACAATAACACAATCAGGACGGTATTTGGCAATTTGGTGATTACCTAAAATACTTGCTGCCACAATGTTTTTTAGAGCTGTAACAAAAGACCTGTCATCTTTTAACTGCTCATTCCAAACGCCATCTTTAGCACTTGCTTTGGCTGTTACATAAATCTCATTGATAGGAGTATAATATTTTACCCATGGATAGCGCTGTGCAACTGCTGCTGCATATTTTTCAAAATGGATGGGCAATTCTGGATTTTGAAAATTGCCTATCCAGTCAGGCACACCAAAGTGCAACAAATCAAGAATCGGTATAATTTCTAACCTTTTCAATTCATTCATCACTTCATCCGCAAAGCTCCAGTCATATTCATCAGGTCCTTTATGAATAGAATAATAGGGCAAACCATATCTTAAAACTTGTAGTCCCAGTTCTTTAACCAATCCAAAGTCTTCTTTCCACCTTTCGTAATGCTTGCATTCAGCTAATAAATCGCGGCGGGTTTTGCCGTGATCAATGGTAGGATAAGAACATTCGATGCCTGTGGCAAACATAAAATTGCCAGGTGTGTTTTTTGGTAAACCACTTCCATCGTGACCACTGCCGCCGCCATATTGGTCGCCTTCGTAATTTTCATCGCCATCGTGTTCTTTTGTAACAATATCCAAGAAACTTTTTGCTGACATATTATAGAGTTTATACGTTATTACTTTGTTGTTTTCTTTGAAGAAATAAATCTGCAGTCCGTAGCGAAAGTGCCATAATGGTTAATGCAGGATTAACACTTAAAGTGCTTGGAAAAACAGAATTATCGCAGATGTATAAATTAGCGACATCGAAGGAACGACCTGCGGCATCAATCACAGCAGTATCGCCTGAGCTACCCATGCGACAAGTGCCAACGGTATGTGCTTTCCTCTGATAGGATAACAAATTTTTCCCACCGGCTTCTGTCCAAATTTGTCGCATCACTTTTTCCCCATGACGGCTCATCTTCATTTCATTCTCACCTATAGTAAAAAGGATTCTGGGTTTGGGCAATCCCATTTCATCCAATTCGTCGGATAGCTCCAGATAATTATCCTCGCCGGGCAGGCATTCGCCATGCATATTGATACCTGCAACCTGATTGAAGGCCCGCATCTTTTTTCTCAACTCTTCGCCCCAGATACCTCCGGCTCTTGCCAATTGAGAAGCGTAGGTAACGGGCATCACACCGATGGATTGAATTAAATAACCACTTGCAAAGTCTGCATCCACCGGTCGCACCATGTCTTCGGAAATCAAACCGCCAGGAATACCCTTGTAGGGGCGAACCTCCTCTTCAAATTCACCCCAGATTTGTAAACCCATATGTGCCATAAAGTTCTTACCTACCTGACCACTACTATTTGATAGGTTATTCATTAATAACAGCCGGGGTGTTTCTACAGCACCCGCACATAAAAACACATGCCGGCACAACTGCTTTTCTTCCCTGCCATTTCTTTTATAAACAACCCCGGTAATCTTTCCGGAAGCATCTTTTTCCATTATGGTGGCAAAGGACTCTGTTCTTAGTTCCGCTCCATAGTGTATGGCTAAAGGAATATACGTAACATCCATACTGGCTTTGGCACCGGTGCTGCAACCTGCCTGGCAAAAGCCCCGGTTGGTGCAGGCCTGCCTCCATCCTATGTGCTCTTGGTAATAAGCTCCAGACAAGGCAGCATTAGCTGCTGGTGATGTTTTAATTCCGATTTTCCCACAGCCTCGCTGCATTAACTGAGCGGGCCCGTTTAAGGGAAGCGGGGGCAGCGGATACGCCGTTTTCCGTGGTGGTCCCCAGGGATAAGGCGATGGACCGGAAATACCCAGAAACTGTTCCAATTCATCAAAATAGGGTTCTAGGTCATCATAAGAAATGGGCCAGTTGCAGCCTACACCGAACTCAGAATAAAGGGCAAAGCTATGAGGCTGCGGGCGGGGCGTGTAAGCCGTAAAATGCAGGGTAGAGCCACCTACACCAATTCCTGAATTGTTACTGCCAAAAGCAACGGGATCACTTCCTCCGCTCAACCGTTCAAAGTTCCAGAAAAGTTTGCTCTGCTCTCTTTCGTCCGTAGCAAAATCCGTTTTGGGATTCCAAAACTTTCCGGCCTCCAGCGCAACAACTTTTAAACCCGCTTTTGCCAAACGTGCCAATAGGGGAGCGCCACCGGCACCTGTGCCGATCACCACTGCATCTACCATTTCATTATTAGAATAAGAGCGCATATACTTCAAATCTGCTTTTTGATTTTAATCGCTACCGGCTCAATTTTTTCTCTTTCGTTCAGTCCTATTCTTTCCCAGCCCTTTGCATCAGCCATGCCTGCATATCCCATTTCATCCTGTATCAGGGGGTGACTGAAGAATATCTCTGTCGCTTCTGCCAGCAATTCTTCAAAGAAGCGTTGGGGTGGCAATTCCTGCCACACTACACCTTTAGCAGATCCAATCTGAACAGCCCGTAGGATCTCCATTTGCTGTTCATTTCTTAACTGAATAAATTTTCTTTGGAAATGTAGTCGTGCCGTTTCATTGATTCCTTTCAATCCTGCGATGTACATCTGGTCATCAGCGGGCATATTGTCATACCGCCATCCGTCGCCTGTTTTGCGGTGTAACCTTTCATCAATATGAACGGCAATATTTACAATGCGGCTGTTTAAATCCTGAGCCATAAGCCGGTCGCATACAACCGACAAACATTCAAAATCTTCAGGATCAAAAAACCGGGGGTGGTACTCATTCTCCTGTAATCTTTCTTTCAAAACTTTTCTTGTAACGTCTGTTACAAAATCTGTAGGCAATAACGCCACTACAGCTCCATTGGGATATTGATAATCCATCTTTTTTTATTTACTACTTGATAATCTGCCACCCGTTACTTCAATCAGGGCTCCTGTGATAAAACTCCCATCACTCGAAGCGAGCAGTACATAAGCCGGCGCTAATTCCTCGGGCTGTCCTGGGCGGGCAAGTGCTACTTCATGACCAAAATTTTCTACTTCTTCTTTGGGCATAGTACCTGGAATATTAGGAGTCCAAACAGGTCCGGGAATAACGGCATTCACCCTGATATTTCTTTTGCCTAACTGCAGCGCAAGCGATTTTGTAAAAGTATGTATTGCGCCTTTTGTAGAAGTATAATCTAAAAGCAAAGGGTGTCCTGTTAAACCCACAATGCTTCCTGTGTTTACAATGGCATCGCCATCATGGAGGTGTGGCAAACTGGCTTGCGCCATAAAAAAGTAGCCGAAAATATTGGTTTCAAATGTGCGCCGCAGGTTTTCTTCTGTAATATCTTCAAGCCGCTCCTCCGTTTTTTGAAATGCCGCATTATTAATCAATATGTTCAGCTTACCGAATTCTTTTAGCGTTTGATCCACAGCATCGAAACAGGCATTGCGTTGTCTTACGTCTGCTTTGATTGTCAAACATTTCCTTCCTTTTTCTTCCACCAACCGTTTTGTTTCTGCCGCGTCTGAATCGTTTACATTATAAACAATGGCAACATCTGCACCTTCCATGGCAAAAGCGATGGCTACTGCCCTACCAATGCCGGAATCGGCACCAGTGATCAGCGCTATTTTATCCTTCAGCTTTTCCGCCGCTTTATAATTAGATAAATCAGAGTCCGGCTGTTGTTTCATGTCGGATTGCTTTGCCGGATAAGGGAGCTTTTGCCCTTCAATTTCTTCTGCCTTTGGTCTGAATTCTTCGTGTGTCATAATATAATTTTTGATAGTGATTATTGTAGAATGTTGTTATACATAAAAAAGCTATTGTTTACTTGTTGTTATCAAATACCGTTATGTTGCTTTGGGTTTGGTTCCATAGGGGGCTTATAAAGTACCAATGGAACTTATTATGATTTTTTTTGTGCGAGGCAACTTTATTTTTAAAATTTATAATTTGTGTTTTCTAATTAATATTTTGTGAATATTCAACATCCGCTCCTGTGAATAGCCCAAATAATACATTGCCCATATGCAATAGAATATTCCCTGCATTCTGTACACTCCATTCTGTAAATATTTTCTTGCTGAAGTAGTAACAACATCATTTAATACTTTGAACCTGCTGTGCTTTTTGAGACGGTGGATGATCTCCTGGTCTTCCATCATCAGCAAGTCTGCTCGAAATCCTCCTGATTTTTGAAAAACTTTTTTTGTTACGAACAAACTTTGATCACCAAAACGAACAGCATTTACATCAAATCTTGTAAACCAGGCATTCACTTTCAAAAACCAGTGATCGTAATCAAAGGCAAGCCGAAAGCAACCGCTTTTTGCTCCGTCTTTGGAAGCACTTAGAATTTGTGTCGTAAAATTATTTGGTGGGATACTATCCGCGTGAAGAAAATATAATGTTTCATGCTTGGCAATTGATGCACCTGTGTTCATCTGTGCTGCCCTACCTCTGCGCACACTCTTTGCAATAGTTGCTCCGCATTGTTCAGCAATATTGATGGTAGCATCAGTGCTGCCGCCATCCACAATGATAATTTCTGTTTCATGATTGCCATCGGCCGTACGCGTCAGTTTGATTGTTTTTGCAATCCGGTCAGCTTCATTGTATGTTGGTATGATGATGCTAATCATTGTTCTCGGGTTTGAAATATTTTAAATCCTCTTCATAGTCAATATCTCTAAGGCTAAGCCGCTGCTGCCACTTACAATTATTAATTCCTTATTGGTGTTTCGGTCTCCTGTATCAGTGTGCGAATTCTGATTCTGTAAATTTTTGATGCTTGTTTCCGTTATTTTATTTTTTTAGAAAATCAGAATTCATTATTTGTAATCCAATTGCTATGAAATATTTTATTGAGCCGCCATTCCACCATCAACTACCTGAGTGGTGCCTGTAATAAACTGGCTGTCATCGCTGGCTAGAAACAGAACCAGTTTTGCAATATCAATGGGCTCTGCATATCGCCCGAGCGGTATGGTCAACTCCAGTTGTTCTTTTACCGCGGCTCCATGCCCTGGCGAAAATCCTTCTTCCAGTGAACGCATCATTCGATTATCCACAGGAGAAGGGTGAACACTGTTTACTCGAATTTTTCTGGGCGCAGCTTCCACCGATGTAGCTCGCATAATACCCACACAGGCATGTTTGCTGGTGATGTAGGCGCTAACATTGGGGCTTCCAAGCAATCCTGCAACGGAGGATGTGATGATGATACTCCCTCCGTCATTCATTTGAGGCAACACATATTTATTACCCAACCAAACACCTCTTACATTAACCGCAATCACTTTGTCAAACATTTCTTCAGGATACTCGGTAATTGGTTTTACTACACCCTCAATGCCAGCATTGTTAAAAAAGACATCAATTTTTCCAAATACCTTAATTGTTTCGTTAATATAATGCTGTACATCAACTGCTTTTGAAACATCAGCAACACAATATTTTACGTTTTCACTTTTTAACTCTTGTACAGCTTTTTTCAATGTGTCTTCAGAAAGGTCAACCAACATTACTTTTGCACCTTCCTCTAAAAATAATTTAGCGGTTGTTTTTCCAATACTACCAGCACCACCGGTAATAATTGCTATTTTGTTTTCTAATTTTTTCATGTTTTTGGTTTTTCGAAGATTCTATAAAAAAATTATTCTTTGGATATTTGGTTCAAGTCTGAAGACTTGAACCAATTTCTAAAATAAATAGGCGGCACTATTGCTGCACTCCAATATTCAATGTTTCCGCTTTGAAGCCTGCTTCCTTTACCGTTGCGATGACTTCCGCTTCCGTAATGCCTTCCGAATGAACAGTCAGAATTTTAGCTGCATTTGTGGTATCTACTTCCCAGTGGCACACGCCTTCCGCTTCATTCAAAAAAGGCGTTACTTTTGCAACGCAACCGCCACAGTTAATGTTCGTTTTAAACTTTAAAGTATTTTCCATTTTTTATTATTTTTTTATGATACAAATTTGTGCTAATTACATTTCTAAAGTCTTATACAATTCACAGCTTGTTTTACATAATTTTTGGATTAGTCCAGTTTTTGAAATTTCAGCCGCAGGCTATTGCTTACCACCGATACCGAACTAAGCGCCATTGCTGCGCCAGCAATCATGGGGTTGAGCAGAAATCCTGTGAAAGGATAGAGTAACCCCGCCGCAATCGGAATCCCAACGATGTTGTAAATAAATGCCCAGAACAGGTTTTGGCGGATAAGCCGCACGGTGTGTTTGGACAGTCGAATGGCTTTGGGAATATGCAGCAAATCGGAAGAAATCAAGGTCATTTTAGCTACATCCATCGCAATATCGGAGCCTCCACCCATTGCAATGCTCACGTCCGCCTGCGCCAATGCCTGACTGTCGTTGATACCATCGCCGACCATCGCCACCACTTTACCTTGTTGCTGCAATGCTTTCACAAAAGCTGCTTTATCAGAGGGTAACACTTCGGCTTTGAAATGTTGTAAACCTACTTTTGCAGCCACTGCTTGTGCGGTTTGGGCGTTGTCGCCGGTGAGCATATAGGTGGTGATGCCCATTTTTTGGAGCTGGGTAATGGCTGCTGCGGAAGTCGTTTTGATTTTGTCCGCAATAGCGATGATGCTTGCCACTTTCCCATCGGCTGCAAACCAAATAACGGTTTTCGCTTCGCGTTCTAAACTGTTTGCTTTTTCTATCAAATTATTCGGAATCGCTATATTCTTTTCTTTCAAAAACGCTTGATTTCCAACCAAATACGCGTGTTCGTGCACACTTGCTTCCAAGCCCCTGCCGGTGATACTTTCAAAATGATTGAAACGAATCGTTGGCAGGTTTTTCGTTTTTAAATGTTGGACGACCGCTTCGCCGAGTGGATGCTCTGACTGATTTTCCATTGCCAGCAAAATTGCCGATAATTGTGTTTTAGTGGTATCCTCAATCTCAGTCTCAACCTCAGTCTCATCCTCAATCTCAGCCTCAGTCTCAACCTCATTCCAAATAAAATCCGTCACCGCCGGTTTTCCTTCGGTAATTGTGCCCGTTTTATCCAGAATGATTGCATTTATTTTGTAAGCCAACTCCAGACTTTCTGCATCTTTGATGAGAATCCCATTTTCAGCACCTTTTCCCATCCCCACCATAATGGCAGTCGGAGTCGCCAGTCCAAGCGCACACGGGCAGGCAATCACCAGCACGGTGACGAGTGCCAGCAAGCCTTGCGTGAAGCCATTTTCGCCGCCAAAAATAAGCCAGCCAACGAAACTCAGAATTGCCAAACTTATCACCACCGGCACAAAAATGCCTGCAATTTTATCCACCATTTTTTGAATAGGCGCTTTGCTGCCTTGGGCTTCTTGCACCATTTTGATGATTTGCGCTAGCACGGTATCGCCGCCTACTTTTTGAGCGATCAAGCGGAAACTCCCTTTTTGATTGACTGTACCGGCAAATACAGCTGCTCCTTTTTGCTTCTCCACCGGAATCGGCTCGCCGCTAATCATACTTTCATCCACAAATGAAGCACCTTCGGAAACCGCACCGTCCACCGGAATTTTCTCGCCGGGTTTTACCAACAAAATATCATTTGGCTTGACCTGACTGATTGGAATAACGGATTCACTTCCATCCAAATTAAAGCGGATAACGGTTTTGGGTTGTAAGCCAATCAGTTTTTTAATCGCCGAAGACGTGTTCGATTTGGCATTTTCTTCTAATAATTTACCAAGCAAAATAAAAGCGATGATAACTGCCGCCGCTTCAAAATAGGTATGTGCGTGTAAACCTCGACTGTGCCAGAAAGCCGGATAAATCGTATTGAAAACGCTAAATAAATAGGCGATACCAGTGCTAAGTGCTACCAGCGTATCCATATTGGCTTTGCGATGCTGGGCTTGTTTCCAGGCGTTGATAAAAAATTGCCTGCCAAAAAAGAGAATAACCGGCGTGGAAAGTGCCCACATAATCCAATTGGCGTAAGGCATTTCCATAAAAAACATTCCAATAATGACAATCGGAGCGGAAAGGATCGCTGCCCAAAGCGTCTTTTGCCGAAGCGTATGCAGTTTGTTGGTTTGAATTTCCTCCAACTGTTCGGCAACGTCTTCGCCTTCTTCAATAATCAGGTCGTAACCAATGGATTGAACGGCAGCTTTCAGTTGGTCAGGTGAGATTTCATTGGGTGCATATTCGACGGCAACGGTGGAGCCTGCAAAATTCACGGCGGCATTCACAATACCGGGCTGGGCTTGTAAAATGCTTTCTACACTCCCGGCACACGCGGCACAGCTCATGCCCGTTACTGGTAAGGTTTTTTTAATTGTTTTTATATTGGTCATTTGCGTAGTAGCCATCACTTGTATCTCTTTTTTGTGATACAAAGTTACGGGCATCGCAAGCATCAAGCGTTACACAATTTTGGAAAGGATTTATATAATTTACGGTTCTTTCCCTACTTCGTCTATGGGTACTCTTTTGGCGGCGCTTTTTATTTGTTTAAAACGGCTGGGTGTCAATCGGGTCACTTTTTTAAACTGACTACTCAAATGTGCAACGCTGCTGTACCCCATGCGGTAGGCGATTTCCGACAAGGAAAGCTCGCCATAGACCAGCAATTCTTTGGCTTTTTCAATTTTTAAAGCGATGAAATATTTTTCAATCGTAATGCCTTCTACGGCAGAAAAGAAATTGCTCAGGTAAGAATAATCGTGATGGAGATTTTGAGTGAGATAATCGGATAAATTTTCGCGTGGCTCGCCTTCGGAATTTTGTACCTGTTGCACCAAAAGCACTTTAATTTGCTCGATCAATTGTGACTTACGGTCGTCTATCAATTCAAATCCTAAATCTGACAGCCGTGCTTGCAGGTGCACTTTTTGCGCTGTTGTAAGCTCCTTTTTCAATTCCACTTCACCCAATATTACGGCTTCATGGGCAATATTCAAATCATCCAACAAATCCACCACCGCCCGAATGCAGCGGTCGCAAACCATATTTTTGATATAAATCTTCTCTACCATTCTTATTGCTACAATTGTTACAGAAGAAAAGTTGTAGGCTCCATTATGATTTTTATAATTTACTGCTATGGGTTGATTTTTAATGGAGTAACGGTTAAAAAATAGGTAGTGGTAAAAAGGAATGATGGAAAAAAAGAGCCGTAGTATTCCTGTTTTTGAGTGAACTAAAAACGAAAATAGGATGAACAAATCGGTAATTTGTGGTAGAAACAAATGTTTTCCAGCGATTCGTGTGTCGCCCCGACACGTCGGGATGCCGCCCCAGTTGAGCGGAATCGGCAGCCGCGTACAACGTGTATAGTGTAACTACGGCACACCAGCGCACCGCGATTTGCTGTATTGCCAATATGTTGTCTCTACAAGACAAATCGCCTTATTCAATTATTTTGAAATTCAGCGTTTTAAGTGTTCCTATCTTCCTATCCTCCCATTTTCCTATCCTCTTTCAAAAAAAGAACCCGCCGCCCAGCGTAAACCGATTCTGATTGTCGTCACTTCGGAAAAAACTCGCTTGCACGGTCACTATATTAAAGGGCGCTACAAACAAGCCGCCGCCATACGCATAATGCCACACTTTGGACTTGTCGTCTTTCACCCACACGCGCCCGTTATCAAAACCGGCAAAAATCCCCATTGAAAAAGGAATCGCCCGATTGGCAGATTGTAAGAATTTCAAACGAAAATCAGTATTGTGATAAAACGAAGTTTGTCCTGTAAAACGCTCCCGACGTACGCCCCGAAAATTGGCATTGTCCATCACGCCCCCGCCGAGCGTAGCCCCTTGAAAAAATTCAAAATCATTATTAAAATTGTGCGCCACGCCTACGCGGGACGCCAGTACGAGTTGCCCATTGGTCACGAGCCGCTGATAGACCGTGAAGGAAGACCGCAAATAAGGGAAATTTTTCTCTTTATTGTCCAATTGCAACTTCCAACCGGTATCAATATTGAAACCAAAACCCCGCGTAGGAAACGCGGAATTATCCAAACTCTGCGCGTTTAATTGCGCTTGCGCTCCCAAAAACTCCAAGCCATTAAATAATGCTGGATTCAAATCGTCACCAATGGCATCTACAATTCGTCCTTGGGTTCGAGCAATGCGGATGGATTCAAACGTAGGTCCTACCGACCATGAAACGCCATTACTTGCCCGCCGTAAGAGTGCTGGTTTGATTTGCAAAAGTCGCTGCCGCACGCGCACATAATTTTCGGCTATTTCCTCTTCTTCGTCGGAATCACTTGGCAGGGTCTGCTCATAATCTGGTGTTTCATTGCCAAAGCCGTAGAAATTGATGGCGTACAAAGGCGTATTGTATTGCGCATCCAACTGCATATCCCATCGGTCAAAAATATTAATAAACTCACTATTATAGCCCAATGACCAACCCGAAGTTTCCAGTGCATACCGAAGGGAAAGTGAATTTTTGGTAGAATAAGGTGATTTTTTAAAACCATACGTAACCAATTGTCCCTGAACGCCAAGTAATAAGCCATCGTCGGGATTCACGTTTACATAAGGCGTTCGGAAAGCATAGTCGAATTCGTAATCCGGCGCTTTTCGATTGTACGTATTCATCACGGGGTCGTCGCTGATGCGTTGCTTGGTTTCACTTCCTACATTTAGCTTATTCTCTTCATCCTCAGCATCGTATACAATTGTTCTTTTCCCCTGCGTGCGCACGTTGGACTGGTCATAAAACACGTCTTTACCCAAGCCACCAGTGAGGCGTATCAGTGGACTCTTATCGGTCGTACCAGTCACGTTGAAAACATCGTCGTCGTCCAAACCATAAATCCGAATCTCGTAGGTTTCATCGTTTAAAAAAGTACGTTTATACAGAGTATCTTTGCGGTCGCCTTCTTTATTCATACCAAAAACGGTCACACGCGTACTGTCATTATTGATGCGCACGATGTCAAAATATTCACGTTTTTCAGTACCCACCACGTCCACTTTCCGATTGATAAATTCATAATGTCGGCGGGCAATGGACATTAAATCATCGCGGCGGGTTTTCATCGTTTTGATAATATATTCGGCATCCAAAGCAAAAATAGCAGGTGGAAAAGTTTCTCGAAATGCTTTTTCAATGATGGTATCGGTCAGTTTGGTTTGCAATAAGCGCACCTCCGGTTCCCAGTGTTTCCATTCTAAAACGGTGAGAAAAGTAGGGTCGAAATAACGCGCATCATAGCTCGTCCACTGTATTTTTTTGATATTGGGTTTATAAGGTTGAAAATGCCGCGTACCAGGTGTAAAATCTCGGATGATACGAACCAGCAAGCCATCGTATTTGCTGAATGCCTGGTCTCGGTCGCGCGGAATGGGCTGATAGAATTTTTTACCGTCTTTTTTAGATTCTGCCCAGCGCCACTGGTCGTCGTGCCGGTCCCAATCGCCGATGAGCAAATCGAACATTCGAGCGCGTATCACCATTTGATTGTCAATGCGAACGTCGTGGTCTTTCGTACGTTCGTCAATGACATCTACCGTACTTTTAAAATCTTTGGCATTACCAAAATTGGGGGCTGCACTCCAATCGCCGTCCGGTCTTTCTTCCAACTGGTACATACTTCCACCAAAAGCTTCATTGTGCCGCCCCAATGCGGGCTGTTTGGGTACATAATAAATTTTAGGGTCGGTATGATAAATGCCTACTACTTTGGAGAGTTCCGCTACTGGCAACGCCGCTAAAGGATGCGTAGCACTAAAATTGTCTTGTATAATCTCGGTGACAAACGATTCATTAAATGGGAATGGCACGGTGCGGGTTGCATCTTTATCGAGGGAACGAATCGCGTACTCGCGCTTTTGCTTGTCTTCCAGTCGCAAGGAATTAGTTTGGTTGCCGCCGCCGATTTTTTTAGGTTTCAATCCGCCCTCATATTTTGACAAGTCCAGCACATTTAAGGGTAAAGGCGTGGCGTACGCTTTTCTATAATGCTCGCCCCACAGCAATCGCCAAATGGGACCTTTTTCAAAATCATATTCACTCAATGCTTTGGTTACTTCTTTTTTTTCACTCAAGTATTCTGCAAAACTATCGCGCGGTAGTTCCACGGGTTTAGGCAAGGCTTCTTTAATTTGTTTTTTGTAAATCAATCGTCCGTTCGGGTCATCGCCTTCGGGTGTCCAAAAGGTGAGCCAGACTGCACCTGTATCATAAAAATCAAGTTGTGCAAAACCATAATAACCGTATGCAAATTTGGAGCCATTGCCGAGGCGCACGGGACTGAGTTTGGAACCAGAACCGCTCACAATAAAAGATTGATCGTCTTGCTCAATGTACTGTAAAGTATGCTCATGACCGGAAGCGAAGATGAAATTGCCATTTTTACGCGCCGCGTCAATCAGTGCTTTTTTTAAAGATTTATACTCAGGAAACGCCAAATCCTGCCGAGAGCCAATAGCCGAGCGCATAAACGGATAAACGGAGCCGATGCCTGGCAAGGGAACGCGCAGTTTTTTACGCACCGCCGCCAGCGGAAAAAAATGGTCATTTGCTGTAAATTGCCCACCGTGCGAACCGTAGGTGTAAAGTGGATGGTGCAATGCGATGACGATGTTCTTGTCGCGATTACTTTTAATGGCTTCTTCAAATAACAGTTGGAAAGATTTGCGACTTTTCACTTCGCAGCCGTCGTTTATTTCTGTGTGTCCGCGCCAATCTTCGAGCCACCATTCAGAATCGAGTAAAATTAAAACCAAATTATCCGTCAAGTCAATGGTGACGGGGTCGCCGCAGCCCGGTTTTGGTAATAATACATCCTTTCGACCCAAATAATCTTCTACAAAATTGCGCTGTCGCTTCAATCCTTCAATACCCCAGTTGTACCAGTCGTGATTGCCGGCTATGAAAAATATTTTACCTTGAAAATCTTTCACCGCATCCAATTGCGCTTTCATTTTGTACTCGTCTACTTCGCGCTCTGCCACTGCTCGCTTGGGCGCAAAGCCATTCGGATACAAATTATCCCCCAAAAAGACGACGGTCCCTTCTTTTGGATTGGGAAACGCTTTTAACTTATCATTCAACAATTTTAACGCCGGTGGAACGCTACCCGGCGCGGCATTGCCTGCATCGCCGATGAGAAACATGGTGTGCGTGATTTTGCCGGCGGGCTTCACTTCTCTTACTTTTATAAAATTATCTTCTTCGGAGTATTGCAGGTCGAAACTGGCACAGGCCTGTAAAAGCAATAGGAATAGCGTGATTACTGCTGGATGGGGAAAGTGGTGTGTTTTCAAGATGTTGTTTTGCATAGATTTTTATAGCCGCTTGGGTTTTCAATTTTAATACAACAAATATGCGACACGAGTGGTGAATTTTAAGGTGTTTTTTTTGGAAGTGCCCTAATTTTTATTGACTTGTTTGGTTTGTAATGCATTAAATACAGTGAACTTGTTTAAAATTGAAGATCTTATCTAACATGAATGGAATAGCTCGGCTCTGCGTTCTCTCATTTAACCACAAGGCTCACAAAGTGCTACACAAGGCGCACAAAGTGTTCCTTATGAACATGGTGAAAATCCTTGTGCCCTTTGTGGTTAAAGTTATTGTTGGCTTGATACTTACGACTTTGTTAGTACCCATTCGGAAAACATATTCTATATTTTCATCATTTTAAACAAGTTCAGTGTAAGATAAGTAAGTAGGCAGTTTACAGTAAGCAGTTGGCAGTTCGCAAAACATTGAAAATCAAGTAATGGTTAAAAAATAAACTTCTCGATTACAAAATTGAAATGGGAAGCCATGCGCACTTTTATATTTTAAATTTTGACTTTTACTAAGTGGTGGTCAATAGTAAATTATAAAAGGGTCCATCACTTTATCTACCGTTCATCGAAAAAATATCCCTTCCTATCCACATTTTTTGCAACCCTTTACAAATCCTTTCATCTTTACTATTGTAAGAAATCACTTTTTAAAAAACAAAATTAACCCGACTCTTATGAAGTACCTAATGGTAGCACTGGCATTATGCCTATCCTTTTCGACTGCTATTTTTGCAACCACTCCACCCAATCCTAACAAAGTAAAAGTATCTATCACTGTCGTTGACAAAAAAACGGTGGAACTCAGACTGGTCAATCTACAAAAACTACGCACCGACATTTCCATTCAAAGCTTAGATGGTGCTACGACCTATTTTCAAAATGTAGTAACCAAGCACAACGGCTACCGTGCCAAATTGAATTTGAACGAGTTGAAAGCTGGAAAATACCTCCTCGTGGTAAAAAACGGCAGCGAAAAACGCCAACAAGTCATCGTCATAGATGAAGAAAAAGGAATGTTGCTTTCCAGTATTAAGTGATTTGTGAGAGGTGAGTAGTGATTTGTGAGGGGTAATTGGTGAGGGGTCATTGGTGATGCCTCACAAATCACTATTCACTATTCACTATTCACAAATCACTATTCACTATTCACTATCCACTATTCACTATTCACTATTCACAAATCACCACTCATTATTCATTCTCTAAAACGACCGCGTACCCTTGCCCCACCCCGATACACATGGTCACGAGCGCATAGCGTTTATTTTGTTGTTGCAATTCCAAAGCTGCCGTGTGTAGAATGCGCGTGCCACTCATGCCCAGCGGATGCCCAAGCGCAATCGCGCCGCCGTTCGGATTGATGCGTTCGTCCATATCTTCCAAACCCAACTCTCGCGTACACGCCAGCACTTGCGCCGCGAACGCTTCATTGATTTCAATAATGTCTATTTGGTCGAGTGTCAAATTGGCTTTTTGCAATGCTTTTTGCGAAGCAAATACGGGTCCAATGCCCATGATTCTTGGCGCTACGCCTACTACCGCTGAAGAGATTATTTTCGCCAGCGGTTTTAAATTGTAATTTTTAACTGCATATTCAGAAGCGACGAGCATTGCGGCTGCGCCATCATTCAAACCTGCGGCGTTACCTGCTGTGACCGTGCCATTTTCTTTGCGAAAAGCGGGTTTTAATTTGGCTAAAATGTCTAAAGTTGTGTCTGGTTTTACAAATTCATCTTGATTAAAAAATATAGGTTCACCTTTTGTTTGTGGAATCGGAATGGGTATAATTTCTTTTAAGAATCTACCATTTTGCTGCGCGCGTGCTGCTTTTTGTTGCGAATGAAAGGCGAATAAGTCTTGGTGTTCCCGACTGATTTTATACATATCTGCTAGATTTTCTGCGGTTTCGCCCATCGCGTCTGTGCCGTACAAGGCTTTCATTTTCGGATTGACAAAGCGCCAGCCGAAGCTCGAATCATACATTTGTGCCTCATTCCCAAACGGTTTTGCACTTTTAGAAATTACCCACGGACCGCGCGTCATATTTTCCACGCCTCCAGCTATAAACAGTTCGCCATCCCCCGCCTGTATCGCCCGATGCGCTTGAATCACCGCCGACATCCCAGACGCACACAGCCGATTGACCGTTTCACCCGGTACGGAGTAGGGCAATCCCGCCAGCAACAGCGCCATTCGTGCCACATTTCGATTATCTTCACCCGCTTGATTCGCACAGCCCAAAATGACATCGTCATATACTTCTTTTGGAATATCGGCATAGCGTTCTACCAATTGTTGGATTACAAAAGCGGCGAGGTCGTCCGTACGCACAGGCGCGAGTGTGCCTGCAAATTTTCCAATCGGGGTTCGCACTGCGTCAATGAGGAAGGTATCTTTCATGTTGTTACTTACGCTAATAAGTTTGGCACATACATTTTAGAAATGCGCCAAACTATTCTATAAACAAAAACTCGTTTTACAGCCTTTATTGTAGGGTACAAGTAGGACAGCAATTTGTTGCTTTAGATGTAAAATTTTATGTGTAAAAAAGAAGTTGTATAGTGACTTTTCACACTAACTTTCATTAAAAAGAAACGAACGATGAAAACCTATCAAACTCTATTATTAACAATTGTCATATTAGCGGTAAGCTGCAATCAAAGCGCGCAAGACGTTGCACAAGAACAACAAAAATGGGATGAAATCATGGCAGTGCATGACGAGGTAATGCCCAAAATGAGCGACATCAATCGGCTCAGTGAAGACCTGACGGCGCGAGTAAGCACCCCTGATTCTATTCAAATGGAGGAGCAGAAAATTATACGCAACCACATTCAAGGTTTGACCAACGCCGAAAACGGCATGATGGATTGGATGGGCAATGTGCGACAACTCGACGACGTGCGCGCGGAAACCGACCATGCTGGTGTCATGAAATATCTGGACGAGGAAAAAAAGAAAGTAGACGAACTGAAACAACAAATGTTGCAAAGCATCGAAAGTGCGGAAACTTACGTAAAAAATAATAAATAAGGAGGCGTTATCTGCCAAAAGCAGGTCATATCTCCTTATTTTTGTTGCTTAGCTACCAAAATTTAAAACAATGAACGATTTTTCTTTTATAACCAATGCGCATCCCAACTTTATAGATTCGCTGTACGAGCAATACCAGCAAGACCCGGAACAAGTGGAGTCCGGCTGGCGCAATTTTTTTAAAGGCTACGATTATGCCGCCGACGGGAATGGTAACGGTCATGCCACCAACGGCGTGGCTACGGCGGCCATGCCCGACCAGATTAAAAAAGAATTGCAAGTACACTCGCTGATTATTGCGTATCGCAATCGTGGGCATTTGGAATCAACCACCAATCCGCTGCGTCCTCGCCTCAATCGCAATCCCAAGCTGGAGCTGAGTGACTTTGGATTGGCAGATGCAGATTTGGACACCGTTTTTCAGGCGGGTAGTGAAATAGGCTTACAAAATGCAACTTTGCTCGACATTGTCGCGAAACTCAAAAAAATCTATTGTGGGCATATCGGTTTTGAATTTCACTACATTCAAGACCGCGCACAGCGGCGTTGGTTGCGCACGAAAATTGAATCGTATGACCCCGACCATCAGTATGGTTTTGATATTAATAAAAAACGACGCATTCTGGAAAAACTGAATGGCGCGGTTGCATTTGAAGAGTTTTTGCACAAAAAATTTGTTGGGCAAAAGCGTTTTTCGCTTGAAGGCGGCGAGACGACGATTGTGGCACTTGACGGTATCATCAACAAAGGTGCGGAGTACGGCGTGCAAGAAGTGATTTTTGGGATGGCGCATCGTGGTCGTTTGAATGTATTGGCAAATATCCTGGGTAAAACCTACGACCAGATTTTCACCGAATTTGAAGGCAATATGCCTAAGAATCAGAGCTTTGGCGATGGCGACGTGAAGTATCACTTGGGCTTTTCTTCGCAGGTGGATACGCCTTCGGGCGACAAAGTGTATTTAAAATTAGTGCCTAATCCTTCGCACTTGGAAGCGGTAGACCCAGTAGTAGAAGGCTTTGCGCGCGCGAAAGCAGATATTTTATACGAAAGTGAGTACGACCGTATTTTACCGATTCTCATTCATGGCGACGCAGCAGTAGCCGGTCAGGGCGTGGTGTATGAGACGATTCAAATGAGCAAACTTAAAGGTTATCTCACGGGCGGTACGGTTCATTTTGTAATTAATAATCAAATCGGTTTTACGACGGATTTTGAAGATGCGCGGTCTTCTACGTATTGCACTGGCGCTGCGAATTTGGTGCAAGCGCCTGTTTTCCATGTGAATGGCGATGACCCAGAAGCGGTGCTTTTTGTATCCGAGTTGGCAGTAGAATACCGACAGGAATTCAACGAAGACGTTTTTATTGATATGGTTTGCTACCGCAAGCACGGTCATAATGAAGGCGACGACCCGCAATTCACACAGCCGGAAATGTATCGCTTCATCACCACGCATCCGAATCCACGCGAGGTGTATTCTAAAATGCTAATAGAGCGTGGCGACGTGCAAAAGGAGATGGCGGATGAGGTAGAAAAAGATTATTGGCAACACTTGCAAGAGCGCCTCGACGAACTCAAACAACATCCATTAGATTACAAATATCAGGAACCTGAAAAAGCTTGGCAGCAATTAAAACGTACCGCCGACCCCGCCGATTTTGAAACATCGCCTGCAACCGGTATCGAACGTGCAGAAGTGGAACGAATGCTCAACCACTTGGTGAGTGTGCCTGCTGATTTTCAAGTCTTGCCAAAAGTAAATCGCTTGTTGGATGGCATGAAAAAACGCATCGCAGAAGACGCACTGGACTGGAGTCTGGGCGAATTGCTCGCGTACGGCAGCATTCTTGTGGACGGCAAAGATGTGCGCATGAGCGGTCAGGACGTGAAGCGCGGCACGTTCTCGCACCGTCACGCTGTCCTGCGCGATGTGGAAACCAATGTAGAATATAGCCGCGTGGAAGGTTTAGCAAGTGGAAAGAATAAGTTTCGCATTTACAACTCGCTGTTGTCTGAATTTGCAGTGTTAGGGTTTGAATATGGCTACTCGCTGGCGAATCCTGATACGTTGGTGATTTGGGAAGCTCAGTTTGGCGATTTTTACAATGGCGCGCAGACGATTATTGACCAATTTATAGGAGCAGGTGAAAGCAAGTGGCAGCGCATGAGCGGATTGACAATGTTGCTCCCGCACGGCTACGAAGGACAAGGACCGGAACACTCCAGCGCGCGCTTGGAGCGATTTTTGCAAATGTGTGCCGAGTATAATTTGACCGTTGCAAATGTTACCACACCTGCGAATTTTTTCCATCTGATGCGTCGGCAGTTGGCGCGTCCCTTCCGCAAACCGCTGATTGTGATGTCTCCAAAATCTTTGTTGCGGCATCCAGAATGTGTGTCATCTATATCTGATTTTGAACCAAATACGGGCTTTCGGGAAGTGTATGCGGATGCGACTATACAAGATGCGTCCAAAGTGAAACGCGTCCTGCTTTGTACCGGCAAAATTTATTACGATTTATTACAAAAACAACGCGAGACGAAGCGCGAAGACGTAGCCATTATCCGCATTGAGCAGCTTTATCCGTTTCCACAAAAGCAGGTAGATGCGATTTTAGCACAATATGAAGGTGCAGACCTCTTTTGGGTACAAGAAGAACCAGAAAACATGGGCGCGTGGCGCTTTTTACAAAATAATCACAAAGGCAAGCCACTCCAACGTATTTCTCGGATGCCCGCTGCATCTCCGGCTACGGGTTTCAAGAAATTGCACGATACGCAGCAAGCGGAAATTGTAGCGAAGGCGTTTGCTTAAAATATAATATGGCGCACTTTTAGGAGTGTGCCGCATAAGATATGGCACACTTTTGAAGTGCGCCATATCTATTTCTATCCAGCCGCTACTGCACTGTAATGCTCCACTACTGACTCACACGCCTCCACCAACATTTGGTACACTTTGTCAAAACCCTCATCATCCCAGTAAGGGTCGGGTACGTCCATATTTTTGCCGGGATAGATAAAATTCATAATGAGTTGCACCTTAGAGCGTTGTTTTTCAGTGGTCGCAAAGCGCAGCACATCGCGGTAATTAGTCTTATCCATCGTCAAAATGAGGTCAAACTCGTCTAAATCAGAAGCGTGAAATTGGCGGGCGCGTTGGTCGGTGATATTGATATTATTCTTACGAGCGGTAACAACCGAGCGCGGGTCCGGCAAATCTCCTACGTGCCAAGAACCCGTTCCTGCCGAATCTACCATCCAATTCAATCCCTTTTCTTTAATTTTCGCTTTTAGAATTCCCTCTGCCAGCGGCGAGCGACAGATATTCCCTAAACATACCATCAATACTTTCATAATAAAAAAATTTGTAATTACAACAATAGAATAACGTGTCAGGTTGGTAAAACGATGTTACCACCATCCTAAGAAGAAATTTAATTTAGTTAAATAATGTTAGGCAAGCGTGAAATGAGTGTTAAATAGTAGACGCAAAAGGTTGTTTAAAGTCACACTTTCCTTCATTCCATCTTTTCAATCCTTTATCATTCAAAAGTGGGCGAGCATTCCAATTTTCCAACATTCCAACTAATCTTGCTCGTATTTTTTTGCGATTTTCGTTAATTCTTCGGCTATCATTTTTTTGGAAAGCCAACGTCCTTGTATCAATACGCCATTTAACAGCTTAATATTGTCAATATTAGTCAATGGATTTGCATCCAATAAAATAAGTTCGGCAGCCGCGCCTACTTTCACGACCCCAAATTCGCCTTCCTGACCAAAAAAAATCGCTGGATTGACCGTTCCACTTTTTAGAATTTCAGCATTTGGAATCCCTGCATTTGCCATTGCTTTTGCCTCATGGCGAATGGAAAATCCCGGCACATTGAAAACCTGTGGCGCATCCGAACCCAACAATAATCCAACGCCCGCTTCGTGCATATTTTTTAATAATTGCCGACGAATATCAATAAATTTTTTACCCGTTTCTGGTTTATAATTTGCTCCAAAAAGCTGCGCTTTCGCGCCGCGCCACTGGTAGCGCACACTCGGACTCATGTATGCCATTTCTGGTTCGCTCATAATTTGGTCGCCCGTTAGCGGAGAAGTCCAACGTTCTAATAAAGCTTGTGTCGGCACAATCCATACGCCTGCTGCCTTTGTTTTCGCTACCAGTTCTGGAATCATTTTTGTATCCGCGAAGTCTGTAAAATTCACACCGAATAAGCCATTTGCACTCGAATCCACCTTTGCGGAAAGCGAAACCAAACCTTCTACGTAGCCATCAATATGGTCAATCGAAGCATATTTAAAATCAATCGCACGGCGCACGCCTACCGCAATCGGTACGTGTCCAGAAAATGGAATACCTACTTGCCGAGCCGTTTTGACGAGTTCTTCAAATACCGGCAACTGAATCCCCGGATGAATTTTTAGAAAATCGTACCCATCTTTTTGATATTGAGTTACTTTGGTACGCGCTTCTTCCGGCGTTTTTATAGAATTACCATTCAACGAAGGACTGGAGGTGTACATACGCGGACTCAATATTTCATTTTTAGCGACTTGTTGTTTCAATTTCAAATGATATGGATTGCCCAACATCCCGCGAATCGTGGTCACGCCGCCCGCCAAATATAGAAAAAGCGTTTCGCGTACATTCGCATCGCCCGTGCTGTCCGCCACCGGAATGTGCGCGTGCATTTCGGACAAGCCCGGCATCAAATATTTCCCTTTCGCTTTGATTTTTAAAGCATTTTTAGAAGGCTTTACGGATTTGGCGGCGCCGATTTGTACAATTTTGCCATTTTTTATAAGCACCGTTTGATTCATTAGCACTTGTTCGCCCGTCATTGAAAGAACGTTTACATTTACAAAAGCGATTTCTTCGGCGGTGGGGAGATCGCTTAGTGCTGGTTGACTATACGTTTGAATACTTAGGAGTAACAAGTAAAGAAGAGAAGTACAATATTTCATAATAGCCTGTTTTAATTAGCAATGCACTAAAATACAATTTTTTAGAGATGGAGCCTTTGGAAATTTTCAAAGTTTTCTAAGGCTTTATTTACTTTTGCAACATGAAAATCAACGGCAAACATTACCACACCATCTGGCTGCAAGACGACCGCACGATACAAACCTTCGACCAGCGTTACCTGCCCCATCAGTTGGTGATTGAAGATTTGACAAAGTTGGAAGATTTTTTAGTCGCAATCAAGGAAATGCACGTGCGCGGCGCGCCGCTTATTGGTGCTACGGCGGCGTATGGATTGTATATTGCAACTTTAGAAGCATTACAACAGCCTGATTTTGAGGTATATCTGGCGAAAGCCGCTCAGTTGTTAAAAGCGACTCGACCGACCGCTGTTGACTTATTTTATGCCATTGAAAAGTCTTTACAAGTTATCAATTTAGTTGAAAATCAAGATTTAAAACCCGCTGCTGCCCTACAAGCTGCACAGGATTTTGCGAAGGAAAGTTTGGAAAGTTGTCGGCAGATTGGCGAGTTTGGCTTGAATATTATAAAAGAAATCAGGATTCGCAAAAACGGTGCGCCCGTCAATATTCTCACTCATTGCAACGCCGGTTGGATTGCGTGCATTGACTATGGCACGGCGACCGCCCCGATTTACCTCGCGCACGACGCGGGCATCCCGGTACACGTATGGGTGGACGAAACGCGCCCCCGCAACCAAGGCGCGAACCTTACCGCTTACGAACTCCTTCAACATGGCGTGCCGCACACCGTCATCGTAGACAACGCTGGCGGACATTTGATGCAACACAACATGGTGGATATGGTGATTGTGGGAACCGACCGAACGACTCGGCAAGGCGACGTGGCGAATAAAATTGGAACGTATTTGAAAGCGATAGCTGCGAAAGATAATGACGTGCCGTTTTACGTGGCAGTGCCAAGTTCTTCGATTGATTGGACGGTGCGCGACGGCTTGCGGGAAATTCCAATTGAACAGCGAAACCCAAATGAGGTGAAATATGTGCACGGCTGGGATGGCGAAAAAATGTCAAACGTACTGATCACACCTGCGGAAAGTCCGGCGGCGAATTATGGTTTTGATGTAACACCGGCGCGATTAGTAACAAGTTTGATAACGGACAGAGGGATTTGTGCGGCGAGTGAAGCGGAATTGATGACGCTTTTTCCAGAGTTTCAACAAAAAACCTATAAGATTTCTGAAACCTTATAGGTTTGAATAACAGCACTGCTTTCCCAATCCAGCATTGCATTTATCAATTTTGCAAATTTAAAATGTTTTAAATCAGCAGGTTTTAATGCTGCTTCTATAATTTCACCGGCATCAAGTAGCGCTTGTCGTTTCGTGCCAAACAGTAATGGAATAGCAGGTGTCAGCCATTTTTGACCATCCCAAAAAACGATATTTGCGTAAGAAGTATCCGTGAGGAAGCCATTTTTTACAATCAAAATATCGTCAGTAGTGACCTTGGAAAGTAAGTTTGCGAACGCGCTGCGGTCGAGGTATTTGTAGCTATAATCTAGGTCATTGGCTTGTATTAATTGTAAAGATTGGACGATTTTTGGTTGATATAAAGAAAATTCTACGGTCTGAATTTGATTGGAATAAATAACACGACATTTGTAAATATCTGATTTTACTTCCGCTGGAATCACTACAATGTCTTGTAAATCAATTTCTTCTGCACAATTAAATAACGCTTGCCGGGTGCGGTTGAAACGTTCATTGTGATATGAAATATTACAAAGTTGCCTATTCTCGATTTTAATAGTTTCTAAGCAAGGATTCATTTTTCTTCCATCTATTTTCTCTACGCAACGTGATAGGGCACTGACAGTTATGATTTTTAAGATAGTTTATGATTTGCATTGTATTTTAAATCATAAGAAAACATAGTGATCTTATAAAAATCAGTGTGCTATTACCTCAAACTCCACCAACGATTATCATACCAAATCATATCGTCGTTCTTACGATACAAATGCGTATTAAAAGGTCGAATCAATAATTCGTCAAAAAACAGCGGCGCTTTACCCAATTCCTCATTGAAAACCGTGATGCGCAATTTATTTTGTGGATTGTGCAAATCCAAGCCCAATTCAATCAATACCCAGCCGTTATTATCAATCGTTTGTATTAAATCCTTCACTTCCCACGTCATGTGCTGTACTTCGCTACCGTCCACAGGGTTATATTCTACAATATCAAATTTGGTGCGCGGATATAAATCTTTATTCATAAACATCCAAGTAGAAATGATATAACCGCCGGGCTGCTGCGCTGGAATGTTGTTATCGAATAAAACCGTTCGGTCTTTGGCGCGACTTTCAAAACCGCCGCTGCCGAGATAACGCTGCTGGACTTTTTGGTCATCCCACGATTGATAGGCAAAATCTTGAACGTTTCCCGTAGTTAAAAACGCGTCAAAAGGTTGTAATTTTAAACTGTCTAAATCTTTGGCAATCTGCTGTTTACGCTGTTCAATATACATTTCAAAAGAAGAGAGTGGCAATTTATACAATCGTAATTCACCGCGTTCGTACACGAGTGGTAACCCTACTGGAAACTGCGTATACTTGCCCGGATATTCTTTGACACGAATCGAATCAAAAGCTAATAATAAAGGTTTATCATTTGGAAAATCATCTAAAATTTTAGGGCGGCGATAGGGTTCTACAATCAATTGCACTTGGTTGAACGTCTGCGAAATAGACGTGCGCGTCAACATCGCGGCGGTCGTGGGCAAGCCGGTTTGCATGGCAAGCGTCGCCGATTTTTGTCCCATAAAACCCGACTGTCGCCACCACAAATTATCACTGCCGATATTGTAATAAGGAATTGGTAAAATTCCTTGATAATCATTTAGATTTGGAATTTGATTATATGATTTTCCCGGCGCGTCTTCTTCTACTTCATCCAATCTTAAATCCAGGCTTTTGGTAAACGTACCCGATTCATACACTAAAATTGCTAAGGCAAAACCCATCAACGCCGTGCGCCAACGTGCCGCTCGCATTCCCCAATGATATAAACTGGCAAAAACTATGATATTAATAACGTAATAAAATACCCACGCAAAGCGCCCGATGGAGCGAAATTGCTGCAACGGTCCAGTGTAATCCAGTAGTTTTTCTAAACCTTTAATAGTAAATGGCAAGCCAAATGAAAATAATAAAATAGCGACTGCCATATAAAAACTGGCGTTCAACCACGTGCGATGTTCACTTTCAAAATGAAAAGGCGGCTTGCGGAACAAATGTCGAAGCAGCCGAAATGCGAAAATAATAGAAGCGATAAACGCCACCAATCCTACATAAATATGACTTTCAGAATTGACTTCTCGGATTTTAATCCAATGCTCATGCACCCATTGATACATCGGCTGCGTCATAGATAAAAACACACCCTCCCAACGTGCGCGATGCGCGAAATAGCCCCACGGTTTTTCCGGTCGGTCGGTCACAGGGTCGTTTACAAATATCCAGAAAATGAAGAAAATAAGCGGTATAATCACTTGAATACCGTAGTGTAACGCATATCGTAGCCAATTCTGCCAGTCGCGTTTTTGCATCCAACTAAAGAAAAAATAACCCGTAATGGTAAACACCAATATGGCAAAATAATAAAAATGAAGCCCCGAAAAAAACCAAACCGTGAGCGCGATAAACACACTATATTTCCACTGCCACTGCTCTTCCAGCCGCATCAAAAAGTATAAAATCATAGGTAACAACGCTGGATACGCCAAGCCATAATGCGCTGCCATGCGTTCAGTTTGCGGTGCCATAAATGTGAGGGCAATCGCCACCGGAATCGCGTACCAAGGCGCTATATCTAACTTTCTAAAAATTAAATATAAAAAAAGACTGCATAACAACAGCGACGACAACATGGAGAAATGTATAATCCCTCTATAATAATCGGAAATATCTATGATATTTTGACTGATAAATTTTACAATATTGGACAATGCTGGTTGCGCATCGCCGGGTATGACGTGCTCGCCATACGGGTAGTTCATGGCTTGCAAATGCGAATACGTGCTATCGTACTTCACATGATACACAAATGCCATATAAGTTTTATAGCCGTCTCCCCACGGCTCTATCACTTTACTATTCGGCGTGCGAAAATAATCTGGAAAGCGAAACCAGATGCACAAAAAAGTAAAGACCAGCAGTAAAGAAGTCCACAAAATACGTTCATTGCGTTGGCTCATGCCGTCGGAGTTGTGTTGATTGGCTACAAAGTTAGGAAAGATTATTTATTCGGAAAGCGATAGTCTCCATTGCGAATCAGTTATTTTAAAACATAGCCTACTTTCAAACGTACCCCAAAATTAATAGAACCTACAACTGGATTTTCCTCATATGAAAACGAAAAAAAATTAAATCCTTGCTCAATAAGCGTGGCATCAGGTGGAATTTTACTAAAGTGCACATTTCCAAATTGAAAACCGCCACCAACACCCACTTCTGCAATCCAGCGGGATGACTGGTAACTTGCCACTCCCCATTCTATCGTTGCAGTGTAAATCTCTTGCCGTCGGAAGTAATTAATACGCTGCCTAAAAGTACGACCAAAACGGAAAAAATCATCTTCGAGCAACATTTTCGACCGAAAATAACCGATATTCAACTCCCAATATACTTTTTGAGCCCATTTGCTTGACTTTTTGGTGTAAAGCCGCAAGCCGCTCCGCAAGCGCAGTCCAGTTTGGTCAGGATAATCCGTTTCAAAAGGATTTCTAAAAAGATAACCCGCTTGGTGGTGCCAAGACCATCGCCCTTTCAAAGAATGTTCCAACCCAATATGTATGGAAGGTTGAAAAGGACTAAAAAAATCGGCAATAGAAAGTTTAGCAATGACTTGCGGCAGTTCCGAAGTAGTTTGCGCATAGGTCATAACGGGCGACACTAACACGCCAACGCCCATTATAAAAGCCATCAGGTACTTTCCCAACATCTGGTATCTGGCATCTGGCATCCGGCATCCATTGGTATCCAGCATCTATTACACACCAAGTGGCATTTGTGAAAGTTTACGAATATTTTTCAGGTCAGAATAATCGTATTGATAAATATTTTCCGGCCCAATGACTAATAATAATCCATTTAGTACAATGACATCATGTGCAACGATATCTTTTAATTCTGTAATCAATTCAATTTTTGTAGGATTACTTACATTATAAACTTTCACACCCAAATTGCTATCACAAACAAATAAAATATTACCATCTAAACCTAAGCCACGAGGCTCTGTCAAGGGGTAAATCGCTATTTGTTTTGGATTTTGTGGATCAGAAATGTCAATAATCTCCAATTGGTCGGAGGCACTCCCCGTCACTATTCTACAGTTAGAGGTCCGTAGCGTTACGTACGCATATTGGGCATTCGCCACCACGGGATCACAACTTGTAATGTGTTGGTACAAAGAAACGAACTGCGGAATCCCTTCTTTATCAATATCGTAAATAACCATACCGGTTTGCGTGCCCAAAAACAAGCGACTGCCGAGTGGAAAAATAGTTTCTACGCCACCGCCTACCGAAATGTTTTTCTTAAGCTTGGGTTCTATACTATTTGTAATGTCAAATACTTTTAAGGTCTGAAAATCAACAGTGTATAAATAATTACCGAGGATGGTAAAGCGTGCTAATGAACCACCGACGCCGGTACTTGCACTCACCTCTGCTGCTGCACCACTTTCTCCACAGCGTACCGATGCAAGGGTGATGCATACAAGTAAAGTGAATTGTAAAATATTTTTCATGATTATATTTTTGAAAGGTGTCATTAGGTCTATTTTCATTCTTTCATTTTTCATTTCTTCCTTATTTCACCGCCAGCACTTCGGATTTTTCAATGTAATTTCTTCCCAACCAATCACCGCGCCGTGCTTCGTATCTACACATTCAAAATAGCCGAAATAATTTTCTGGAAATAGTCCTGATGCGTCTAATTGCGGAAAAATGTTGTCTAATCGCTTCATTAATTGCACCTTATCTAAATCAGAAATATCTAATACTACCAAGTCTTGGACATTATTCGCATACAGAAAATCACCTTTAATAGCAATATCTGTATTTCCATCTATTTTTAAAAACTTGATGCGTTTCGGAGTGCTTGGATTTCGATTGTCAATAATGTGAATACCTCTGCCGACTTCTCCTGCAAAAATAAAACCGTTTTTGTAATACATTTTTCCCAAGGAAACTATCTTTTGAGGAGGAAGGGATTGGATGGCTTTCCAATTGGTACTGCCGTAGATAGGAGCTAAACCAATAACTTCTGCGGGTGTATCGGTTTTTTCGCCTACATATATGCAAGCCGACATAAATAATAAAAACACATAAGTAAATAAGTGTAATGACTTGAACATAGTTTATTCATTTGTTCCAAGAAATAATACGATAAAAACAATTTTATATTGCACAACGAAACGCTGCTTATTTGTCTCCCCGTAGATTTCGGCACGCATCACCCTATCACCCAATAATCCCATCACCCATTTTTCACTTCTTCATTTTCTAAGCCACTCCTTCCGCTTCTTCATCGCCGCGTCGCTCGGTTTTTCTTGTAATAACACTTCCAATGTTGGGTCTTCTAAAGCCGTAAATTTTACACTTTGTGTAATTCCATTTTGTACAAATGTAATATCACAACCTCTACCAGCCGTTATTTTTTCTACAATTGTTTTGAAATCTGCTGCATTTTTCACAGTTTGATTGTTGATTTCCAATATTTTATCTCCTCGATTCAATCCCGCCTGATAGAGCGACGTATTTTTTAAAACCGGCATATTAATAATAGCGCCCTCTTCTTTATACTCCAATCGAATATTTGTAAAATCTACTTTACCCGTATTTTTCTTGCGCATCGTTACGCCCATATCCGCCAGCAACGCCTGCACATTCGGCACTTCACTTTTATAGACGTATTGACTAAAAAAATCGTTTGCAAATTTCACATCGCCCGTCACAGTCGCTACCGCTTTTTGAATATCAGGAATTTCATACGGAATTTCTGTCTTCCCAAAATGTTCCCACATATATTTCATTACATCATCTAAACTCTTGCCAGCGAAGCGATTGCGAATATTTAAATCCAAAGTCAACCCTATAAATGAACCATACGTGTAATAACTTATAAAAGTATTGCCATAATTATTTTCATCAATCGAAACCGCCGCATCCACGAACGGCGCGTGTTGGCTCATTTGAATCACATTGCGATATTGACGTGCCGGAGAATTTATTACTACATTTAAAATACCACTCACAATTTGTAAATAACTTGAATCCGTTATAATATCTGCTCGGCGTAATATCAAATCATCATAATAATTGGTAAAACCCTCCGCAAACCACAACTCACCAGACATATTCGGACGGTCAAAATCAAACGGCTCCAGCGTACGCGGACGAATGCGCTCCACATTCCAACAATGAAAAAACTCATGCGAAATCGTGCCAATTAAACCACTTGCATTTTCTTTTAAATTCCCGCGACTATTACAAATGGTAGAATTCCGATGTTCCATGCCATCGCCAAAAACATAGGGATTGTATGCACATAAAAACGTATATTTTCCATAATCAAAATCTGGCAGCGAGCCGTACACGCGCTTTTCTTCTTCCACCACTTTTTTTACCCATTCGGTGTAGTCGTCCAATTCTTTATCCGTTCCTTCGTGTAACATCGCAATTTCAATCGTTTGATTTTTACCATTAGAAGCAGATTGCCACGAGCGAAATTTTATATCGCCTATAATGGTCGGACTATCAAAAAAGTAATAATAATTAGGCGCAAAAAATTTATTGGCTTCCAATTGCTTCAACTGCGTCGCAACTTTCCAGTCTTTATGTTTGCTCAAATCGAATGTAATTTCAATCGGACGCTGCTCCATTCCAACGCCATACATAAAAGTAGCCGGCATATTCATAATCGCTTTTCGATTATCAAAACCCGCGTACGTGCCGTCGGCATGATTTGCGTACAACGTATATTGCAATTTCACCGCGCCATTATGTCCTATAATTTGCCATTCCGAAATATCAGACTTGTTGATTGTCAACGATTTATTTTGAGTATCGAATGCTTTTTCCCCATATACATTTTTTGCAAATGCGTGTGGCGCGTACCGTCCCGGCGAGCTGCCCGGCATCCGCACGGTGAATACGCCTTGTGGAATGGAGGTAAATTCTATCGTCACCTCGATTTCGTGATGTTGGATATTGTCTAAATTTACAAAATAGCGAATCGCCTCCTGCGCATAGCTTAGAAAAGTAAAAAAAGTTAGAATAACAGTCAGAATAAAATTTTGCATGTCGGGATACATTAAAGTGTTTTAGTTATGAACGGACTTTAGATTTACCAAATTTTTGAAATTTGGCAAATCTCCTCCACCTGAATTATTGCGCCCAAAATACAAATTTGACAGCAAGGTTTGAGTTTGTACGCTTGAATAAGTGTTTAAAATAGATTAACTTTGGTAAAAATTCCGCTTACCAATGACTGCTAGCAGTCGCCAAAAATTGAAGCCCATTCCCGACTACCTCATCTACGAGATGGATGACGGTAAGCCCATTTATTATAGGGGTTATAAAGATGTTTTGAATGGAGAAAAAACATTTGAGGGAATCATTGGAAATGGATTATTACATTGTCTTTTATTATCATTGATTAGAAATTCTATTCACCCCAAATTAAATAAGAAATATTCACTTTTATCAAGTCAATTGGGCATCTCAATGGATGAAAAAAATTGGCGATTAGCGAATATGACCATTTTTAACAAAAAAGAATTACTAAAATGTGATTTTAAAGACGAATATATTAAAATTTCACCTAAAATTGTTATCGAATTGGATACAAAAGCACACTTTGAAAACGCTTCCGACGTAGATTATTATTTTCAACACAAAACCGACCAACTCCTGAATTTTGGAGTCGAAAAAGTTATTTGGATTTACACCCGCACCGAAAAGTTTATAATTGCTGAAAAAGACAAACGTTGGGAAACTGCGAATTGGACGGAAGATTTAGAAGTCATGGATGGTATTATGATGAATATCCCTCAATTAATCGAGCAATTTTATCAAGACGAAGAAGAATACTCTTCTTTAACTTGAAATTAGCGGCTTCTTTTTGTCATTTCATCTACTTTTCTTTAAAGTTTTCCACTTTTGCAATATAAAAATTATGGCTCAATTATGATTTCAAGTTGCTTTTTAGGATTGGGCTAAAGCCCAGAAGTGGTCTACTATTTTATCCCTGCGCTAAAGCGCGGGGCAACTAATTATCAACATTTTACCAGTTGCCCTGCCATTTATGGCGGGGTTAAAAGCAAAACCTTATTCGGCTTTAGCCAAATTTTTACGCAGCAACTTGAAATCATAATTGAGCCAAAATCATAATAAAAAGAGCATAGAATGACCCCTCTAAATATCTCCCCCACTTCTAAATACCAAGTACCAGATACTGAATACCAAATACTAAATACTTCAAATATGAAATCAATCACCTTACTCACAGCACTTTTACTCACCGCATTTTACACCTTCGCCCAACTGACCCAGCCACCCAACGGCGACAACCAAAAAAGCGTCACCACGCAATACATCGGCTCGCTCGCGCACGTCACCGTCACCTACAACAGCCCGGACGTACACGCGCCCAACGGCGACGACCGCAGTGGCAAAATCTGGGGACAACTCGAACCCTACGGTTTGAATAACCCGGGCTTCGGCACAAGCAAAGCCGCTCCGTGGCGTGCCGGTTCTAATGAAAATACAACTTTTGAATTCTCGCACGATGTAACCATTCAAGGCAAACCGCTGAAAGCTGGAAAATATGGTTTCCATATTATTTTGGCAGAAAAAGGTGCGTGGACGCTTATTTTTTCGAATAATGCCGCCGCTTGGGGTAGCTATTTTTACAACGACAAAGAAGATGCCCTGCGCGTAGAAGCCACGCCGGAAACGAGCGAGTACCACGAATGGCTCACGTATGAATTTATGGATAGAAAACCAGAATCAACAACGATCGCTTTGATGTGGGATAAAATTAAACTGCCTTTCACGATTGCAGTACCGAATATGAAGGAATTATATGTGGATAAAATGCGCAGTGAATTACAAAATGACATCGGTTTTGACCATCGCAATTGGGCAGCAGGAGCAGCATATCTGGCCGAAAATAATATGAATCTGGATGAAGCATTGGTGTGGGCAGACTACGCCATCAGCGGACCATTTATCGGACAGGAAGATTTTCAGACCTTGCAGACCAAATCAATGGTTTTACGAAAGTTGAATCGCACCGCCGAAGCGCAACAAACAATGGACAAAGCCATCAAACATTCCACCGCAGATGTCCAAGCCATTCACGCCTATGGTCGCCAACTCATGGCAGCCGGCGATAAAAAGAAAGCCTTAGAAATTTTTGAATACAACCACAAACGCTTCAACGGCGCGTGGCCCACGAATGTCGGTTTGGCAAGAGCGTATTCTGCGAACGGCATTTACGACAAAGCCCTCAAACACGCGCAACTCGCATTGCCACAAGCAACCGACGAGGTGAATAAAAAATTCCTGACCGAAGCCATTGAGAAATTGAAAAAGAAACAAGATATTAATTAAAAGGAGGATAGGAAGATGGGAAGATAGGAGGATGTGTTTCGTGTTCCCATTCTCCAATCTTCCTATCCTCCCATCTTCCCC